>Ga0208939_1000010_pt1 | contig 166613 bp, 140 predicted proteins | sample AD_STIC12_MetaG_FD_184437 | JGI IMG/M metagenome (GOLD analysis project Ga0208939, IMG submission 184437) | Active sludge microbial communities of municipal wastewater-treating anaerobic digesters from USA - AD_STIC12_MetaG (SPAdes) (version 2) | ecosystem: Engineered > Bioreactor > Anaerobic...
TTATGAAACTGACATCAACAGATAAGCACAAACACATGAACCTCGAGTTCGCGGATGAAATTTTAACTCCTTATCTGTTTTTCAATATGCTGATATTGTTTAACTTAATAATTATTTACGGATGAAAAGACTGAGTTTCTTATGTGTTTTCATGATTAGCCTTTTAGCTAATGGTGCGTTAACTTCGATGCCGGACTCGTTGGAAATTAACAGACAGATAGTCTATAAAATAAATATTAAAGAGGATATCATGCCTGCGGCATGGAGGCAAGTACAAAAAGGATTTGCTGAAGCAAATAAGCAAAATACCAATATTGTGCTGTTTCATTTGAACACATATGGTGGAATGGTAAACATGGCCGATTCCATACGTACTAAAATCCTCAATAGCCGGATACCCGTTTGGGTGTTCATCGACAATCAGGCAGCCTCGGCAGGGGCGCTTATCAGCATTGCATGCGATAGCATTTACATCAGGCCAGGGGGTAGCATAGGGGCCGCAACGGTGGTGAACCAAACCGGTGAAGTTGCACCGGACAAATATCAGTCGTTCATGCGTGGCATTATGAGGGCCACCGCCGAAGCTAAGGGAAAAGATACGGTTATGGTTGATGGCAAACCTACGCTGAAATGGCGGCGCGATCCTCGTATAGCAGAGGCCATGGTTGACCCCACCGTGGTGGTTGATGGCCTGGTTGACGACACTAAGGTGTTAACTTTCACTGCCGATGAGGCAATGGAATGGGGGTATTGCGAGGGAAAATGCGAATCTGTAGCCCAACTTCTGGAAATGGTGGGTATAAAAGATTACGTTATTGTTGAGTATAAACCCACACCGATGGATAAAATGATTGGTTTTCTAACCCATCCGGTTGTCTCCGGAATTCTGATCATGATGATTATTGGGGGGATTTATTTCGAACTGCAAACTCCGGGTGTTGGATTTCCGCTTGTGGTGGCTCTGCTGGGAGCCATACTGTTCTTTGCGCCTCACTATCTGGAGGGATTGGCTGAACATTACGAGTTGATTATCTTTATTATAGGTATTGTGCTGATAATCATTGAGATTTTTGCAATTCCCGGTTTCGGTATAGTTGGCATTAGCGGAATTGTGCTCGTTGTGCTGGGGCTTACCCTGGGGATGATTGATAATAATATTTTCCGTGATGTTCGCCCCTTTGCCTGGGTTGAATTGCTCAAACCATTAGTTGTGGTTTCTGTAGCTCTTTTCTCCGGACTAATCCTCTCCATTGCATTAAGCCGTAAATTGCTCACCTCGCCTACTTTTCCCGGGCTATCATTGAGCGCTAAACTATCGGAAGACGAGGGATATATAGGTATAGACAGGCGTCAGAAGGAGATGATAGGCAAGATTGGCAGAGCATTAACGGTGCTACGCCCCTCGGGGAAAGTGGTGATTGACGACGAAATATTCGACGCCGTTTCGGAAGATGGATTCATTGGAAAAGGCGAAGAGGTGAAGGTTATCAAGGATGAGGCTGGTCAAATATACGTGATGCGTATTTAGCTTCTATAAATTCTTCACCCTTTTAAGCCCTAACATATTGATAATCCAGTTTGGTAGCGGTTTCTCGGCCTGTCGATTCTTCAGGTTGAGATAAATTCCCAACTTTTTGAGTATGGGCAGTTTATGCGTCTCAACAAATTCAATCAGCGTGCCATCGGGGTCCTCTATGTAGGTGAAGTGCCCGGCTGCCTCGCCCATGTCAAAGCTTTCGCCTTGGTTCTTATTGGCGTTGGAATTCACTGTAAAAGGAAAACCCTTATCGTTGCACTCCTTTTCCAGTGCGTTCATATTCCTGATATCGAAACAAAGGTGGATAAAGCCCAGGTCGCCCCAAAACCGGTTTTCGAATATTTTTACTGATTTACGCTCAACTGTTTGAACCAGTTCAATTTGTCCGTTGCCGAGCATTCGGCTGAAAGGGCCTTTTCGAGGTTGGCTATTGGTCAGGATGACCCTTTTGAAAACTTGATTTCCACCCGGCAATTCAGCCATATCAATAAAATTCCCGGTGCTGTTGTATAGTATTTTGTCGAAACCAAGTATTTCCTGATATACAGGCAATGCCTTATCCATATCGCTCACCCCGATTACTGCACCGTAGGTGGCACCGGTGGGTTTACCGGATTTTCTAAACCAATCGCATTTCTCCTCCACCAGTTCGAAGGTGTTTTCATAGGGATCGTTTATAAAGAAATGCCTTTGTCCCGATGGGCTTTTGGTAATTGGCGATAACATTGCAGCTCCTGAACTCTGGAGGTGGGAGTATGCTATATCGATATCGAAGCATTTAATTTTTGCTGCAAATATACCCAGATCGCCCAATCGTGGCGGCTCCATGGGTGGCAGAGGCCTTCTTTGGGAGTACTGCCAAATTTCGAATCCTCCTCCGCCATCAAGGTTAACGGCCAACGCCGCATGGCGCTTTTGGGGTTTTCCCCCGGTGTAAGGCAGCATAAGTTCTGCTACGGTGTCGTCTTCAAAAATGCGGATATCAACGCCAAATGCTTTGATATACCACCCCCAGGCTTCGTACAGGTTGGTTACCCCAATGCCAATTTGTTGAATTCCACTGATTACCTTACTCATCGGTTTAAATTTTAGGTTGGTTTCACATTTTTTATCACCCTGAAGAACAGGGAGGGGAAAAGTCGTTTTATATGAACCATCAGCAGCTCTTTTCCGCCGATTAGCTTCTCGGGTTTACGTTTTTTTATGGCGCGGATATACTCCTCGGCACACCTTTCCACGGGTATCCCTGTGGCCTGCCCGGGGTCCATTTTTCCATAGGCTTTCCCATCTTTTTCTATGGCACTCAACGAGATGTTGGTTCTCACCCTTCCCGGGTAAGCTATGGTTACGCTGATGTTATGGGGCTGTAGTTCGAGCCGCAGCGTTTCGAAGTAGCCCTGAATGGCGTGCTTGGCAGCGGCGTAGGCCGACCGCAGGGGGAATCCGAATTTACCCGATATGCTGCTGGTGGCAGCAATAAAACCCTCGCCTGCCGATAGCATTCCCGGGAGTACGGCTTTTGTAAGGATTATGTATGAGAAGAAGTCGATTTCCATTATCTTCCTGTCGAGTTCCAGGGGAGTTTCGTGTGCCAGTGCGCGCTGGCTGATACCGCCATTGTTGATTAGCAGGTATATGGGGCCAAATTTCTCGACGGTTTCCTTGGCCACCCGGCTAACCTCATCGGGATTGTTCAGGTCGAAGGCAATGGCATTACAAAAGGAGGTGTGTTTCAAGCATCTACTTGCCACTTGTTCCAACTCAACAGGCTGATTGGACGAAATGATAAGCTGTGCTCCCTCCCGGGCCAACCGGTAAGCCAAAGCCTCGCCAATGCCCGAAGAGGCTCCTGTCACCCAGCATACTTTATCCTTGAAAAGCATTGTGAAAGCAAGTGTTTATTAGGGAATATTCCCTTTAATTTCCATGAATACAAATATCAAAAAAAAATTTGATTTTCTAATTATGTGAATATAATGCTCGGTACTATTCAATTTTAGCAATACAAATGATTATTTTTATGGCTGATTGAAACGAATTTTTGCAACATGATAGCCCATGGAAAAAGGGAAGTATAAAATCCTGCTGGTGGACGATGAGCCTGACATACTTGAGTTTGTTGGCTATAACCTTCGCAAGGAGGGTTTTCGGGTTTATACTGCTGCCAACGGGCTCGATGCCATTAACCGTGCACTGGAAGTCAAGCCGCATCTTATTCTGATGGATGTGATGATGCCCGAGATGGATGGCATTGAAACGTGCAGGGTGATTAGGAAGGATAAGGGTCTTAAAAATGTTGTCATTGCTTTCCTAACCGCAAGGGGAGAGGATTACTCCCAGATATCCGGCTTCGATGCCGGTGGCGATGACTATATTACCAAACCCATTAAGCCCAAAGTATTGGTTAGCAGGGTGAAGGCATTGCTTAAGCGTGTAAACCCCATTATTCCCAACGAGGCAAAAGGCGATGATGGAGCGAGCGGGATTATTATTGATAAAGAGCGTTACATAGTGATTCGACAAGGGAAAGAGATAGAACTGCCTAAAAAGGAGTTTGAACTTTTGGCCCTGCTGCACAGCCAGCCGCACAGGGTGTTTACCCGTAACGAGATTTTTGCCAACGTGTGGGGCGACAATATCATTGTGGGCGACAGGACCATTGACGTGCATATCCGCAAGCTGCGGGAGAAGGTGGGTGACAGGTATATCAAAACCGTAAAGGGGGTGGGGTATAAATTTACGCAGTAATCAGAGTATGTCCGGCTCTTTGTCCATGTTGGCCGTTTCCTACAAACCTTTGTAGAGTTGCAGCGTAAGGCACTCATGCCCATGACCATATTCCTTAAGATGTGTTGTCTGTGGCGATGTACGGGCATCGTTCAGAGTCCTGTTCTTTGACAACCGGTATTATAAAATATTTACTACTATCCCAAAATTAACTGAAGTATAAATAGGTTTCCTGATGGCCTTTATATAGTAACAAATCTCTGAATCCATAATAATTGCAAACTTTGACCACTGATATTTTACTCCAGCACTTAAAGACTGCACGCCGAATCCCATCTTTAAGTCAAGATCATACGAAAAAATCGGGCTAAAACCTTTTTTTGAATTTAAATAATTAATCGATATCGGAATATGATTAATAAAATGATTATCCACCAGGGTATCAGAAATGCTTGACCAATTATATCCTATGCCTAGGAAAATGCTCTCACTTTTCAATGGCTGCTGAAATAATATTGAAACGTAGTAATTTGGATATAAACTATTCCTGATTCTATTCCCTCCCCAAAACAGTTTTCTCGCACCAACCTTAGTCCTTAATTTGACCTCAAGGGGTATTTTCTTCTCATAAATTATACAAGATTCATCATCGCAAACTGCATAATGGTAATTCTTTGCAAACCAGATTAGATTGGAATGATTTAGTTCATTTAACTGTTTCAATTTATCATGAACTTGAGGGGCATCGTATGTTAAACCACCAAGTGTTTTTTGGTAAGGTTTTAGTTTGCGAAGATACGTCTTCCTGTCTTCTTGGATGATTTCCTGAGAGAATTTAAGTTCCATTAAAGGCAGGGTATCTTTCGATGCGAAATAATAATTAGTGAGGTTTTCGTCTTGAAAAAAATAAATGTCCAACCTTCCTTTTATCAAATACTCGCAAAACACAAGCTTCTCATCACCATTTATTCTAATGGTTTTTGAAATATAATGCTTTCCATGTATAAATTGATACCCATAAATATCTTCAGGAAAAAATTTGAATTCATTACCCTGTGCATCCTTATAGTTACAAAATTCAGAGTTATCATAGTATGCATTATTTTGTATTGTACCATACAGGGTGTCAGTTTGACTTTTTAGAACAAAACCTTCCACATAGTTTGATTGTGAAAATAGACTAAGTTGAAGAAGGAAAAAAATGGGGTTGTCAGTAAGAATCTATGCATATTCAGAGCCTTTTCTAGTTAATACCATAATTTCTATGCTTCCATATTTCACTTAGATGCGTTGAACTATTGAATTCTCAGTTCCCTTTCATAACGGTTGACAACGTCAGACACGCCTGCTGCAAGAGTCACATCTGGCACTGCGCTTTTTTACCATGCACTGAAGTTCAAATATACACAAAGTTCTCCAACGAAGCACTTCACCCCCGAGTCAAGTTGCTAATTGTTTAGTTTATATTGCATTATATGTATCATTTATTCGAACAGATTTTGATATGACTATATGTTTAGATAGGGGATTAGGTTAAACTCACGTGCTGCTCGTGATCCCTCCTGTGTGTTTTGCGTAGGGTATTATCCAGATATAAAAAAAGACCAGCCTATTCGACTGGTCTTCCGTGCGACCCCGGAGGGATTAGCTCGCTGCCCGCAGGCAGGCACACGTGCCGCTCGTGATCCCTCCTTTGTGTATTGCGTGTGGGTTTGTTTGTTGAGAAAAAGAAAGACCAGCCTCAAGGACTGGCCTTCTGTGCGACCCCGGAGGGATTAGCTCGCTTCCCGCAGGCAGGCACACAGCCTGCTCGTGATCCCTCCTTTGTATATTGCGTGTGGGTTTGTTTGTTGACAAAAAGAAAGACCAGCCTATTTGACTGGTCTTCCATGCGACCCCGGAGGGATTAGCTCGCTTCCCGCAGGCAGGCACACAGCCTGCTCGTGATCCCTCCTTTGTATATTGCGTGTGGGTTTGTTTGTTGACAAAAAGAAAGACCAGCCTATTTGACTGGTCTTCCATGCGACCCCGGAGGGATTAGCTCGCTTCCCGCAGGCAGGCACACAGCCTGCTCGTGATCCCTCCTTTGTATATTGCGTGTGGGTTTGTTTGTTGACAAAAAGAAAGACCAGCCTATTTGACTGGTCTTCCATGCGACCCCGGAGGGATTCAAACCCCCAACCTCCTGATCCGTAGTCAGGTGCTCTATTCAGTTAAGCTACGGAGTCCTCAAAATTATTCGTTGTCAATTTTTACAATTTTCTCCTTGATTCGGGCTTTTTTACCTGTAAGTTTTCTTAGGTAGTAAATTCTGGCGCGGCGTACTTTACCGGCTTTGTTAAGTTCAATCCTGTCAATGAAAGGCGAGTAAATGGGGAATATCCTCTCAACGCCTACACCACCGGAAATTTTACGAACGGTAAAGGTTTCGGTAGCCCCTGAACCCTTGCGCTGGATTACCACGCCTCTAAAATTTTGGATACGCTCCTTGTTCCCCTCCTTAATTTTGTAATGAACGGTTACGGTATCTCCGCTCTTGAATTTTGGCAATTCCTGGGGTACTTCAAAAGCCTTCTCGGCTATTTTCATTAAGTCCATTGCTTCAAATTGTTAAGTGTTCCAAACGCGCAATATTGCTGACTTTTACGCTTTTGCAAGAGATTGCGCGAAAAATGTGCCCGCAAAAGTATAAAAAAAAAGATTAATAAAATACTTTTAAGAAAAAAAACTGCCCTTGCGGGCAGTTTATCGTTTGGCTTGGAGTTATACTATTCCTATGGTACCAATAGCTTGTCGCCTGTGGCATCGATAACCTCTTTTTTCCACCAATCGGGGTACTGCGGATTGCCCACCTCTGCAGGTGCACCATGGTATTCGTTCCACTGAAATACGCCGTTAACTTCCTGTTTAATATTCCCATCGATGTACTTAACCAGCAGAAATTCGAACAGCTTTTGCCACCTCTCCACAAGGGCATTGGCAGTATTAACCGAGTAGTCGGTAATGAAGTCTATGGCTTGCTCGGGGTTGCTCTGGTAGAGATTTTGAGCAGTTTTGTCAACTATGGGCGTCATTTGGGCATAGTAGTCCTCCATGGATTTTTGTGCTTTCTGTATATCAACACTCATCACATCATAGCGTAAATAGGCAAAATTGCTCACCTTATTAAATGCCCAAAAAGCAGATGTGGGAGAATAGGTTAGGAGATCCCCATTCCCTTTGGCAAAGGATTCGGGAATGCGGTTGATACCGCAGTAGATGGGGGTGTAAACCGAAGAGCCGGCATCGTCAACGCTGAACCAGAAAATCCCTCCGATAGGGTTGGGTAGCCAGTTGCGGCTCTGCGCAACGAACGAAAAGCCCGTTTGTTGGGTAACCGTAGCACGTTCGTTAACATAGGTTTTGCCCTCGTATTTCCAGGTCAATGGGCGCCAGCGATATGGGAGCCCATGGGGTCCTGCTCCCGGATCCTTGCTCATATCAAGTTCGGTCCCCTGCAGGTAATCGCGCATGTAGTGCATCAGGTCTTGTGCCGAGAGCTTCCTTTCGGGTTTAATCCATAGCGGCATGCGGTTGGTCAGATTGTGACCCTTGGCATAATCAAAGTGCTTCCACATGCTTTTATCCAGCTCTTTGAAGAATGACCAAACCCTGATTTCGCAAAAACGCGCAGCACCAAAATCGATGGGAGCATAGGTGTCGGAAAAGCTGAAATCGTCACCATTGCCTTGGTAGTACTTTTTCGACCTTGCAAAGTCAACCACGTCGTGGGCGTAAACCACTTTCACCTCGGGGTTGAATATTTTGTCAAGATTTTTGGAACTGATGGAGTTTTTCCCATCCTCTTTTGGGAAAGTGGTGATGCGTGCATGATTGGCATGTGCGCTCACATACCCATCGGGGATCAGCATGGCTACCCAAACGGCTCCCTTGTTGGCATTGTAAACCTTTTTGGTTTTCTTGTCGGTTTTCAAATCGGTTCCCTTGCCAATAATTTCCATGTACCACACTTCGTTGGGATCGGAAATGGAGAACGACTCCCCGCTGCTGAAATAGCCGTATTCGGCTACCAGTTCGGCCATAATTTTAATGGCATCGCGGGCTGTCTTTGCACGTTGCAGGGTGATGTAAATCAAACTGCCGTAATCGATGATACCGGTTGTGTCAACCAGTTCATCCCGTCCCCCGTACGTGGTTTCGCCAATGGCAACCTGAAATTCGTTCATATTCCCTATTACCGAATAGGTTTGTAATGCCTGAGGTATTTCTCCCAGATATCGCCCCGAATCCCATTCATATATTTTGAGAAGTGTACCGGGAGCATAGAGAGCAGCCGGCCAATGATACAACTCCCCGTAAAGGTAATGCGAGTCGGCTGAGTAGGTAATCATGGTAGAACCGTCAACAGAGGCTCCACGGGTGACAAGGAAATTGGTACACGCCAGTGTTCTGTAGGGTAGGGCAAACACAACGAGTGTTAGGCCAATCCAGATTGATCTTTTCATTTTTTCCATTTTGATAAGAAGTTGATTGAGATTTTTGAATTGGACAAAAATAGGAAAAAAGGTTAATGAGGCAAGGTTGCGTTACAAATTGGTATGTTTTCAGCGTTGGAAGGTTGTGGGCTTAGTAAAACAGGGTGCCTCCGATGGAATTTTCACTGGCCCCTGTGGCAGAGGCAATACAAGATGGAATTTTATGCAGGTAAAGGATAGCCAACAAGCCGAATATTAGTGCCTCTTTAAAATCAACCAGAACCGTTGGTGGAATTGTAATCGTATTCTTCGTTTTAATGGTTAACAGCTCCATGAGGAACTCATTCTTTGCTCCACCGCCGGTAACCAGTACCCTTTCATCCTGCTTGTCCGAAAGAACTTTCGATATCTGATAGGACACATGCTCGTACAATGTTCGCAGCTTATTTTCAATGGATATTTCCTCACTCTCAATTAAGGGTAAAAAATTTTCGATAACCCATTCTTTTCCGAGTGATTTCGCTCCTTTTCGTTGATAATATGGCAAGCAGTTTAATTTTTCCAGAAGGTTTTCATCTACCTCTCCCTTTTGTCCAATGCGCCCGCAATCGTCGAATTTCTTGCCCAACCGTTGTGAAAGGAGGTTGAATACGATGTTTGCAGGGCAGATGTCGAAAGCTACCCGTTTGTTTGCTTTTCTATAAGAAACATTGGCGAATCCGCCCAGATTCAGGCAGAACTGAAAGTCGCCGAAAAGAAGCTCATCGCCAATGGGAACGAGGGGAGCCCCTTGTCCGCCCCGGGCAACATCGCCCATCCTGAAGTTGCACACACAGGGAATGCCCGATATGGCTGCAATGTGGGCACCACTGCCAATCTGCGTGGTGAAACCCCTATGGGGTTCATGAAAAACGGTATGACCATGGGAGCCAATGATGTCAGCGTTGATATGGTGACGATCCAAAAAAAGTTTAACCTGTTTGCCTATCCATTGGCCATAATCGGCATCGAGAAGTGCCAGTTCTCTTGCACCAAGCGACATGGAGTTGTAAAGCCGTTGGCTAAGGTCTTGGGGGTATACCACGGTTTGAGCATTGAGGATATCGTACTTCCAATCGCCATTGCAGTAATTAAATTCGCTAAGGCAGATGTCCAACCCGTCGAGTGATGTACCCGACATCAACCCGATGGCATTTAATTTTTGATGCGAGAAACTTTGCTGCATGCCAATTTAGCGCTGTAGCGGGAAGTTCTTAAAGACATCTTTCATGGCTTGCCTGAAAAGTCCCATAATGCTTTTGGCCGGCTCGGTATCATATCGCTCATCATTAACCAACCCATTCAATAGTTCGTCCGATACATTCCAGGGAGTTGAAGCCTGTGCTATTCCCGTAACCTTTTGGAGGGGTATTATCCCTTTGTTGGTGTAGAAAGTAAGTGTAATGGTTACCTCAGGGATAAAGGAGTTGGGATCGTACTCCTCTTCGTCATCGCCATTTTCTTTATTTGTACGCGAGGATGCACCAATCTCAATTGGCTTTGCAATTTGTGTAAAGATTAAATCGGCTTTCAGATAAAACCGCGATGCCCCCTGACGAAGTGCCCTGTTGATGTTTACATTGGGAAAACCATACTGGTCGTAGCTAAAACTTTTGCCAAAAGTGTTTAGCGGAAGCATGTAGATGTTGAATTCTGCCCTAAGCATATCTTCAATCATCGACCAGCTATTCATCTTAATGGCATTCATATACTTGTTGCACTTGGGATTCTCCACTTCCGGAAAATCCTGAGAAAACTCGTCCAGTAGCTGCAAAATGGCTTGATTTACATTGCAGTTGAAGGCGATAAGTGCTACCTCTTTATTGCGTAAACTCTGAGAAAAGGAGTTGTTACCCAACGTAACAAGTATTAGAGTTAAGCCAAATAGAATTAGTTTCTTCATCGATCTGTGGTTTGGTGAGATTAGGTGTTAAAATTACTCTATTTTGACAAAATATTGACTTTAATTATCACTGAATAATTTTCGTGCCAATTTTTTTTCTACCAGTTGAAATTGCATGAAAAAATTTTGGCGTTCCCTTTTTGATCAACTACCGTAAGCTGTAGCGAATGTTTACCATTGCTTGTTAACCTCTTGGCATCGAATTCATAGAACACCAATTTATTTTTGGGATCATGCTCAAACAGCGCCCATTGTCCATCGATGGTACCCGTAATGCCGGCTATGCCGCTGAGATCATCCTCAACTTGAAATCGAATCGATTTCTCTTTTCCCATGTCCTTTCCGTTGGAGATGTTGAGGGGTGTTACTTTTGGCGGGACAGTGTCGGCCATGACGGTGAAGTTGCCAAAGAAATTTGGATTTGCCTCCACCATTCCGTTGGAATACCATCCTCCAACCGCTTCAATCTTCCCGTCTTCGCCAATGGAGCAGATCAAGGCCTTTTTTTGATACTTCTCAGGCAGCGAATCGCACCTTATGGATAAATCATATGCCTTATGTACCGGGGTAAAACGGTTGTGTACGTGGATTACGTGGGAAAACGACGTGGGAATGCGGTCGGATACGCCATAGCTAAAACTGATATTGTTGTATAGCGCATTGGAAGGCATTTTCACTGAAAAAAGTTCGTGGGTTAAAACATTCTCCTCGTAGAATAGCCAGTAAGGGAATACCTGAGTATCCCTAGGGTGCTCTACGTTAGCCTGTAAACCGTTGGGATGTACCCCCTTGATGCTAACGCTCATATTGGTTTTGTTGCCATAGGCGTCAGCAACGACTATAATGATATTGTAAAGGCTATCCTTTTCAACATTTATTTGACCTCCATTCACCACTCCGTTATAGCCGCTAAATCTATTATTTGGATCCAAAAAAAGGCGGTGTATCCTTTTACCCGTGAGCTGACGCTCTTCAAAGTCAATATGGCTGTTGGCATACCTTACCTCGCTAAAGCTGAAACGGTTTACATTGAAATGGTACACCGAATTTCCGTTCACTTCCATGCTGATGCTGTAAACGCCGCACCTTAAGCTGCCCCCGCTGAGGAAATCGTAGGCTTTAATACCCAACCCCACAGGGCCAATAGCCTTAATGGTGTCTTTTACAATATATCCGCTCCCCTTAGCCTGAACGAGAAGTTCTTTTTTCTTGCTCTTTGTGTCGATAATGCTTGTCGAATCAAGAGGATATATCCACGCAGCGTTGACCACTGGGGCAATGGTATCGGTGATGGGAAGATTGCTGAATGCGGGATTGACCGGAATCTGTTCATCGGTTTGCCTTACCTCGTAGTGAAGGTGTGGCCCTCCTGAACTTCCGGAGTTGCCGCTAATGGCAATCTGTTCTCCTCGTTTTACCTTGATATCGTTGGGCTTTAAATAGATGTCAACTTCAAATGATTTTTGGCGGTACTGATACTCTTTCACGAATTCGTCGATGCGCTGTGAGAAGTGGTTGAGATGTGCATATACCGTGGTAATCCCCTGAGGGTGTTGGATATAAATTGCCTTCCCGAATCCGGTACCGCCCACGCGGATTCGCGAAATATAGCCACTTTCCGATGCGAAAACTTTGGCCCCAATCTTTCCTCCGGTTCGAATATCAATTCCTCCGTGAAAGCTGTTGGTACGGATCTCGCCAAATGATCCCGAGAGGTATAGAGGCCCGGAAATGGGAGGGAAAAGATCGTAAATTTTTTCTGCGTTCTGCCCGATTGTAAAGAATGGCAATGCCATGAGAAGGGCCAGAGGTATAAAAATCAAAAAACGGAGTTTCATGTTTCGAAAAAAGAACAACATCAAGGGTTGGGTATTGAAAACGTTATTTTGCGGTTGTAAAAATAGAACGATTTTATTTGATTTTCTACTAAATCAGTTGTATTTTTGTGCTACTTATTGATTCGATCATATGCAGGTAGAGCAGGAATACATACTCAAGAAATTCAGAACCAATATTGAGTTGCTAATATCTGCATACGAAACGCTTAAAAAGGAAAATGAAAGCCTTTTGGCAAAGCAGGAGAACCTGGAAAATTTGCTTAAGGAAAAGGAACAGCTTCTCGGTGAGATCGAAGGTAAGTACAATCAACAGCAGCTTGCAAAAGCTGTATTGGCATCGAGTGGGGATAACCACGATGCCAAAATAAAGGTTAATAGGATTGTGCGGGAAATTGACCAATGCATTGCTCTTTTAAACAGATATTAATATTTTGACACAATGGAGGATAAGTTTTCGATACGGGTGAATGTGGCAGATAGGTTTTATCCTCTGAAAATTGAACGGAGTGACGAAGAGAAAATACGGAAAGCCGCGAAATTGATCAACGAAAAGGTTCTTCAGTATAAGCAACGATATACCGATAAAGACCTACAGGATTTTCTGGCAATGGCTGCACTGCAGTTTGTGATTAAAATGCTTGAAAGCGAGAACAGATTTGAGGTGTCGCCCTTAGTTGACGAGATAAGCGAATTGAATGATTGGTTAGGAGATTATCTGGAAAAGAGTAACATACGTTCTTTCTAATAGTATTGCCCGCATTGTTTTCTTAACACTTTTGCGAAACTCAACATTTTCAAAATTGGAGATGGACTTAAGCTTACGTAGGACAGGCCTTATTCCGTCTGGTACGGAATCTCATTAGTTTGGGACATTGGAAGTTCGAAATTTGCGGCCACTCCTCCCATGATTAATTGGGGTTTCATAAAAATTAAGGTAAGCAATGCGGGTTTTTTTTTGTTTAAAACGATTCAACTATATATCAAGCGGGTATTCAGTATTGATACCCCGATTAATTGCTTAATTTAAAACACAAACAAAATGGTAAACTCAATAATAATCGCCTTATCGGCTCTGGTAGTGAGTGGAGCCGTCACCTATTTCCTGTGGAATAGGCTTTTGGCAAAGAAAAGGGAAAAACTTGTTCGCGAAGCTGAAGCTGAAGCTGAAGTGATAAAGAAGGAGAAAATCCTTCAGGCAAAGGAAAAATTTTTACAGCTGAAAACTGAGCATGAGGTCGCTTTTAACGAACGCAACAACAAGTTGCTGCAGGCAGAGAATAAAATGAAGCAGCGTGAAGCGGTTCTCTCGCAGAAACATGAGGAATTGCAACGCAAGCAGAATGAGGTGGAGGCTATCCGCGAAAATCTTAACAATCAGCTAAGCCTTCTGGATAAGCGCATCGATGAGCTGGAACGCCAGCGGAAAACCCATGTGGAAAAGTTGGAAGCCCTGTCGGGCTTGTCGGCCGAAGAGGCCAAATCGCAGCTTGTGGAGTCGCTTAAGGCGGAGGCCAAAACCGAAGCGATGTCATATATCAACGAGATTATTGCCGAGGCCAAAATGACTTCGGTGAAAGAGGCTAAACGCATTGTGCTTCAAACCATTCAAAGGGTTGCCACCGAGTCGGCTATCGAAAATTCGGTAACCGTTTTCCACATCGATTCCGATGAGATTAAGGGTAGGATTATCGGTAGGGAGGGGCGTAATATCAGGGCGCTTGAGGCTGCAACAGGTGTCGAGATTATTGTTGACGACACCCCGGAGGCCATCATCCTTTCCGCTTTCGACCCTGTTCGACGTGAAATAGCCAGGCTGGCTCTCCATCAACTGGTTACCGATGGACGCATTCACCCTGCCCGTATTGAGGAGATTGTGCAGAAAACTCAAAAACAGATTGAGGAAGAGATTGCCGAAACGGGTAAACGCACCGCCATTGACCTTGGTATCCACGGCCTGCATCCCGACCTGATCAGGCTTGTTGGCAAGATGAAATACCGCTCTTCATACGGTCAGAACCTGTTGCAGCACTCTCGCGAAGTGGCTAACCTGTGCGCTATCATGGCATCGGAGCTGGGGCTCAACGCCAAGCTGGCCAAAAGAGCAGGATTACTGCACGATATCGGCAAGGTGCCCGATGATGAACCAGAATTACCCCACGCAATTTTTGGAATGAAGCTGGCCGAAAAGTATAAGGAAAAACCTGAGATATGCAATGCCATTGGTGCTCACCACGATGAAACCGAGATGACAACGCTGCTGGCTCCCATTGTTCAGGCCTGCGACGCCATATCGGGTGCACGCCCGGGGGCAAGGCGCGAGGTGGTTGAGTCGTACATCAAAAGGCTGAAAGATATGGAAGACCTGGCACTCACCTATCCTGGAGTACAGAAAACTTTTGCCATCCAGGCAGGGCGCGAGTTGAGGGTGATTGTGGGTAGCGATAAGGTTTCCGACGAGGAGGCCGCCAACCTGTCCTACGATATAGCTAAAAAGATACAGGACGACATGACCTACCCCGGTCAGGTAAAAATTACGGTTATTCGCGAAACCAGAGCAATTAGCTATGCCAAATAGCGTTATTTAGCAATGGTAAGGAATGGCATTAATACTTCCAACATCAGAGTACAATGAGCACTTTTGATAATATTCAAATGGTTGATCTTAAGAACCAATACCTTAAGATTAAACCGGAAGTAGATTCGGCTATACAGGAGGTTATCAACAGCACTGGCTTTATCAGGGGCAAGGCCGTTGGTCTTTTCGAGGAGGAATTGGCGCAATACCTTGGGGTAAGGCATGTTATTGGCTGTGCCAATGGCACCGATGCCCTTCAGGTGGCCCTAATGGCCCTTGGGTTGAAACCGGGCGATGAGGTTATCACTCCTAACTTTACTTTTATTGCAACGGTAGAAGTAGTTGCACTGCTAGGACTAAAACCTGTACTCGTTGATGTGGAGCCTGACAGCTTCAATATCGATATCAGCAGTTTGGAAAAGGCCATCAACCCTAACACCAAGGCCATTATACCCGTTCACCTTTTTGGACAATGTGCCAATATGGAGGAAATTATGCAATTGGCTAAAAGGCACAGCCTTTACGTTGTAGAGGACAATGCTCAGGCTTTGGGTGCCGATTACTATTTTACCAATGGGTCAAGCCGTAAGGCCGGAACCATAGGCCACATTGGTTGCACCTCATTCTTTCCTTCCAAAAACCTTGGCTGCTTTGGCGACGGTGGCGCGCTGTTTACCAACGACGATACGCTGGCCGAAACCATCCGCTCCATAACGAATCATGGGATGAAAGTAAGGTATCATCACGACAGGATTGGCGTAAATTCAAGGTTGGATACCATGCAGGCAGCCATGCTTAGGGTAAAACTGAAATACCTCGACGACTATAATCAGGCCAGAATAGAAGCGGCCAATCTATACGACAGCCTACTGGGTTCATCCAATGGTATAACCATTCCTCATAGGGTGCTGTGGTCGAACCATATTTTTCACCAATATACCCTTAAACTTACAGGGTTTGATAGGCAAGGGGTTATGGATAAACTCGCCAACAAGAATATTCCAACCATGGTGTATTACCCTATCCCTTTGCACAGACAGAAAGCATTTGCTGAGTTCCAACAGAACGCTGCAATTAAAGAGTTCCCTACAAGCGATTTTCTGTGTAAATCGGTGATTTCGTTGCCCATGCACACTGAATTAACTAAAGATTTGCAGGAGTATATTGTCCATAATCTGTTATCGTGCCTGTAGAGTATCCCATATAATACAATGCTATATGAATGAAAAATATTTTGCACACCCGACGGCCGTAATCGATGATGGCTGTAGTATAGGCGAAGGAACAAAGATCTGGCATTTTAGCCACATAATGACCGGTAGCGTTATGGGAAAAGGCTGTAACGTGGGGCAAAACGTGGTGGTCTCGCCCGATGTGGTTTTGGGAAACAATGTTAAGGTGCAGAACAACGTCTCCATTTATACCGGAGTGATATGCGAGGATGATGTGTTCCTGGGGCCCTCCATGGTTTTTACAAATATTGTCAATCCACGCAGTGCTGTGGTACGAAAGGATCAGTATGTGAAGACCCTTGTGAAAAAAGGGGTTTCCATTGGCGCCAATGCTACTATCGTGTGCGGTATTACCCTGGGCGAGTACTGTTTTATCGGGGCGGGTGCCGTGGTTACCAAGGACGTAAAGCCCTATTCGCTGGTGGTTGGCAATCCGGCCAGGCATGTGGGCTGGATGAGCCGCTTTGGACATCGACTCCATTTCGATGATCAGGGAATGGCCACATGCCCGGAAGGAGGCGATAAATATAAACTTCAAAATGGCGCAGTTTCAATAGTATTATAACTTAAACCAAAATGTCGAAAAATTTTTGTTTGATTGGTTCTGCCGGATTCATTGCCCCAAGGCATTTAAAGGCCATTAAGGAAACCGGAAATAACCTGTTGGCAACGCTTGACAAGCACGATTGTGTGGGGATTATGGACAGCTATTTTCCCGAGGCCGATTTTTTCATTGAGTACGAACGCTTTGACAGGCATATAGATAAATTGAAACGCACTGGTATCCAAATGGATTATGTTAGCATTTGCACTCCCAACTACCTGCACGATTCGCACATTCGCTTTGCCCTGAGGCATGGTGCCGATGCCATTTGCGAAAAACCCATTGTGCTGAATCCATGGAATGTTGATGCGCTTGCCGAGATTGAGGCCGAAACGGGCAGGAGGATTTACACCATCCTTCAGCTCAGGCACCACCCCTCCATCGTTGCCTTAAAGGAAAAAATTGCCAACGCCCCAAAGGATAAGGTTTTTGATATTGATTTAACCTACATCACCAGCAGGGGACGTTGGTACTACATATCGTGGAAGGGCGATATCCAGAAATCGGGAGGCGTGGCTACCAACATTGGCGTTCATTTTTTCGACATGCTTTCGTGGATATTCGGGGATGTGAAGGAGAACATGGTTAACGTATCGCTGCACAATAAAGCGGCAGGATGCCTCATCCTTAACAGGGCCAGGGTAAGGTGGTTCCTCAGTCTCGATTACAACGATATTCCCGAAGGCATAAAAGCTAAAGGGCAACGAACCTACCGCTCCATTACCATTGAGGGCGATGAGCTGGAGTTCAGCGATGGCTTTACCGATTTGCATACCGTTAGCTATCAGGAGATACTTGCCGGCAGGGGCTATGGTCTGTCCGATGCCCGTTCGTCCATTCAAATGGTACACCATATTCGCAACGCTCAACCCATTGGGTTGAGGGGTGAATACCATCCTTTCTGTAAGAAGATCAACATCAACAAATAAAACCAGTATGCTCGAATCGTTAATTGACAAAAGGGAGAAATTGGCAGTAATTGGCCTTGGATATGTGGGATTACCCATAGCAGTTGAATTTGCTAAGAAAATATCGGTTATAGGTTTTGATATCAATGCCAAAAGGGTAGAGATGATTAAAAAGGGTATTGATCCCAGTCGCGAGCTGGAGCCTGAGGCATTCCAGGGTTGCGACATTGAGTTTACAGCAAATCCTGATGACCTGCATAAGGCAAGATTCTTTGTAGTGGCAGTACCCACTCCCATCGATGAATACCGATTGCCCGATTTACAGCCACTGCTCTCAGCAACCGAATTGGTGGGGAAAGCGCTGAAAAAGGGCGACTATGTTGTGTATGAATCCACAGTTTATCCAAGCTGTACCGAGAATGAGTGTGTCCCCATTCTTGAACGGATGTCGGGTTTGGAGTACATCAACGATTTTAAAGTTGGGTTTTCGCCCGAGCGCATTAACCCCGGGGATAAAGAGCATACTCTCACCAAAATTGTCAAGGTAACCTCAGGTTGCGACGAGGAGTCGGCAGAGGTCATTGCCCGTACGTACGAGCTGATTATTAAGGCGGGTGTCCATCGCGCCAGTTCAATCATGGTTGCCGAGGCGGCAAAGATTATTGAGAATACCCAGCGCGACATCAACATAGCTTTTATGAATGAGCTTTCGCTCATTTTCAACATGTTGAATATAAATACATACGAGGTGCTTGAGGCTGCTGGAACCAAGTGGAATTTCCTGAAATTCTTCCCCGGTCTGGTAGGTGGGCATTGCATTGGCGTTGACCCTTACTATCTGGTATATAAGGCTAAAGAGTTGGGGTATCACCCTCAAATAATCAGTTCTGGTCGTTCAATAAACGACTCCATGGGCGGCTATGTGGCTGAGCAGATAGTTAAGATGGTCATATCGCAGGATAAGCATGTACCAAAATCCAGGGTACTCATCATGGGCGTGACCTTCAAAGAAAATGTGAGCGATATCCGCAATACTAAGGTTGTTGATATAATATCGGAACTGCAGTCGTTTGGAATCACTCAAATCGATGTGATTGACCCCTGTGCCGATACCCATGAGGTGAACCATGAGTATGGGTTTCACTTAGCCGATAAACCTCAGGGTAAGTATGACGTAATTGTACTTGCTGTTAATCACAGGGAGTACCTGAATTTACCCAATTCGTTTTTTAAGGAGATAGTTGGCAATGAGGCTATCTTTGTGGACATTAAGGGTATATATCGTAAGAAAAAACCCGATGGGCTAAAATATTGGAGTTTGTAATCTCCATTGCAAAGCCCAAAGTTGTTACAATAAATTCATATTTGGGACGATGAAAGTATTGGTAACCGGAACGGCGGGATTTATTGGCTACCATTTGGCAAACCGCCTGTTGAGCAGGGGCGATGAGGTAGTTGGGCTCGACAACATCAACGATTACTATGATGTTAACCTGAAATATGCCCGACTTGAAACAGCGGGAATTTTGAGGAACAACATTGGTGAAGGGTTGGCCATTCAGAGCACTATTTATCCCAACTACCGCTTTGTGAAATTGAATCTCGAGGATAGGCAGGGCATTTTTGACCTTTTTCAACGCGAGAAATTCGACCGGGTTTGCCACCTTGCAGCCCAGGCCGGGGTTAGGTATAGCCTTCAGAATCCGTTAACATATATGGATAGTAACATTGTGGGCTTTTTGAACATCTTAGAGGCATGCAGGTTTCATCCCGTTGAGCATCTGGTTTATGCCAGCAGTTCGAGCGTATATGGCCTCAATCGCGAGATGCCATTCTCCACCCACCATAATATTGATCATCCAATCAGCTTGTACGCTGCCAGTAAGAAAAGCAATGAGCTGATGGCTCATACCTATAGCTACCTCTTTAAGATACCCACTACGGGGCTAAGGTTTTTCACCGTATATGGCCCCTGGGGCAGACCCGATATGGCCTTATTCCTGTTTACAAAGGCCATTCTCAATGGCAAGCCCATTGAGGTTTACAACAATGGCAATATGCAACGCGATTTTACCTACATCGATGATATTGTGGAGGGTGTAGTAAGGGTGATCGATAATTCCCCATCGGGAGATGCAGATTGGAGTGGTGCCAAACCAAACCCTTCCACATCGGTTGCTCCCTATCGGATTTACAATATTGGCAACAGCAATCCTGTTCAACTCATGGATTTCATTGAGGCCATTGAACATGAAACCGGAAAAAAGGCTGAAAAAGTATTCATGCCCATTCAACCCGGCGATGTTCCTGCCACCTGGGCCAATGTTGATGACCTTGAAGCTGATTTGGGTTACAAGCCTAATACTTCCATACGCCAGGGCGTGAAGGAGTTTATCCGTTGGTATAGGCAGCACTACGATGTCTAATGCCAATTGCAACTGAATTTGTAAAATAGTCCTGACTATTCGCCCGTGGTCAGATAATCAACAAGTTGAAAAGTCTTCTCGCAGAGCATCTCCGAAGCCAAACGTAGGTTTTTGAGGAATTCTTCCTCAGTGGGTGAGTTGCCATCAATCAAATCGGTGATTGCTTTAATGGCAATGAAAGGGATGTTGTACAGTTGGGCTACCCATGCCACAGATGCTGCTTCCATGTCTTTTACAATACCATCATAGCTGCTCATGATTTCTAAGTCGTGGGGAGTATAGTCCAGAGAACTACCCGATGTAACCACTCCGGTTTTTAAGTTCATTTTTTCAGCAATTATATCGCTTTGATAGGTGGGGTAATGGCCAATGCCATACTCCTTAAATCCGGGCAGATTTATGCGGCGATCGTGATAACATACCTGTGGATGGCCTAAATAAACATCGCCAACCGATGCATTGGCTTTAATAAAACCACCGGCAGTTCCGGGGTTTATAATAATATCGGGCGAAAGAGTATCTATAGCCAAATGGGTGCTCAATACGGCAGGCTGCGTGCCAATGTGATCAACCATGAACCGGCTACACTCTCCCGAAGTAATCAGGTTAATCACCGATTTTTTGTGCTTCCCTACGTAAAGCATCATGGGTAGTCTGGGATTCAAGGGGCCCTTCCACGAGAGGTTGAAACGTTTAATCATCGGCCTTGCCTCTGCATCCATGGCCATGATTAGTGCTAACTTTTTAAAATACATGCGATTGTATAATAAATGTTCAAATAATTTTTTAAGCAGGTTATAAATATATGGAAAAGCCTTGACAATTCCTGTAAATTGAATGCCGTCAGAAATATAAAAAACTGTCAACCAAGAGGCAGGCAGGTATCGTTGTTTTGAGTTAAAAAAAATCAGCCAAAGGCAATGCCATTTTTAAGAACATTTACTAACTTTAAAAAGTTTTAATTGAGAAACTCATTCTTATCATGGATCTCAAGGTTGGATCGCAGGATCATCGACAAAGTGAATTTTACTCTTATAGATACACAACCCGTTTTCAGGTAGGCGAACTGGTTGAGATTAAGTTAGGGGCTGAACTGGAACAGGCGCGATTTCAGGCAAGGAAGAGTTTTCCCGAGGTACTTAACGAGTATTGGTGGCTCAAACCGTCCGACGTTTCCTCCCTACGGAATATGCCCTTAAAAATATCCGATATTTTTTTCTATCACGGCGGTATTCCCGTACTTGTTCTTGTTACTGCCAATGGTACTTTGACCCGAAAAGCGCAGATTTTCATAAAAAAGAAAGATGAGCCTAAGATTAGCATAGAACCCGAAATATTGCAAACCATTGAATCGCTTGATGCCAAGGAGTTAAGCGAAATGCTTCAGGATCAAAACCTGCAAATACGCATAAAGGCGATTGAATTGTTAACGCAAAAGTTCCCTGAATACACCCCCAAGGATGTTGATCTTCGGATAAACTATGAAATACTTAAGGGGAATATTGAAAACCTGGTTTCTTTCGGCACCGATGCCGTGGATGCTTTGGTGGAGCGTTTCTTTATTACCACAAGTGCCAAGGAAATAGTTCGAATACTCGATACCATTATTGCCATTGGCCCCGATGCTATCCCAATTCTCGACGATATAAAGGAATACCTTTCCGTAATGGCAAGCCCTTTCTATGCGAAACGGATAAATTGGACCATAGATCAACTCAGGAAGTTGAAAGTGGACGATAAAAAGGGCAAACGATAGTTGATCAAAAAAACCTCCTTCTAACTATCCACTTTCCTGTTTATGTAGTATTCGTAGTCAACGAGTTTTGGCAAATATACCTCGTCTAATAATGGTGATCCTATGATAAAATCTGCAGTGGATCGGTTAGTGGCTGTGGGGATATTGTAAACGCTGGCAATGCGGAGCAGTGCCTTGACGTCCACGTCATGGGGTTGGGGTTCCATGGGATCCCAAAAGAAAATGAGTATGTCTATTTCACCTTCAGCAATCATGGCTCCCAGCTGCTGATCGCCACCCAGTGGCCCCGATTTTAATTTTTTTATTGCGATATGCTTTTTAGCCTCGTCGCCATACATGCGCTTGAAGGCCTCTTCTACCAGTTTTCCTGTGGTACCGGTACAAACCAACCTATGCCGAAGCAACTTTTGCCAGTTCCATTCAACCCATTCAACCATATCTCTCTTACGGTGATCGTGAGCTACCAGGGCAATAGTCTTTGTCTGTTTCATCCTGTTTTTAATTATTCCGTTGCAAAATTATAGAAAAGAAAACCATTCGCTTAAAAATAATTCCAACAATTCTTGCTATCTGTTAGTTTGGCCTAACAGGAGAGAGTATTTATGATTATTTTTACAAAGCGAAAACCTTGACTTTTTTAACTATTAACCTAAACCTAAACATTACCAATATGAAAAAGTTAGCAGTGTTATTAACCATTCCAATTCTTATGATTATGGTTCAGTGTAAGCAAGCCGAAAAGGGACCCGAGGGGAGCCCCATTCCGAAGGAAGTGGTGGCAAAAACTATTGACAAACTGATAGAAAAGCATGGTTCGGATTTGCAGTTCCGCATTGAAAGAGGTGTGAATCAGGTGGCCAACCTATGGCGTACCTCCGATGGCAGCGTTGAAGATTTCGAATCATTTTGTCAGGAAGAATTCGTTGCAGATGCACAGCAACTTCACACTCTTTTTGAGAAGTTGTCGGCGGGTTACGAAATTCTTAATGGCTACTTTCTAAGGATAACCAAGGATTTGATGCGCCCTTTGCATTTGGATATGGGCGAGATTACACCCATCGATATGATGTTTGGCAGTTTTAGTGCCGGGGCACACCTGACCGAAGATTTGTTTACCAGCAAGATAGCGTTTGTTACTGCGCTCAATTTCCCATACTACTCCCTAGCCGAGAAAGAACAACTGGGTGAGGGCTGGACAAGACTTCAATGGGCCTATGCCCGTATGGGTAACATGTTTACCTCCAGAGTACCGGCATCGCTTATCCAAAACTACTCCAAGCTCAGCACCGAAGCCGATACCTACATCAGCGAATACAATATCTACATGGGGAATCTGCGTGATGAAAATGGGAATGCTCTATTCCCGAAGGACATGAAGCTGATTACCCACTGGGGGCTACGCGATGAGCTGAAATCTCAGTATGCCGACACGGAAAACGGGTTGCGCAATCAGAGGATGGTGTATGAGGTAATGAAGCGAATTATCGACCAGACCATTCCGCAAGAGGTGATTAATAATCCTGATTACACGTGGAATCCGGTGACCAATGAGCTGATGAAGGATGGTGAAAAGGTAAACTTTAAATCCGAGCCCAACATCCGCTACCAGCAGGTGGTAAATCTGTTTGGGGCTCTTAAAGATATGGATCCATTTTATCCTACCATGCCCAACTACATACAGCGTACGTTTGAAGGGAGCTACGAACTTTCCGTGGAGGATGTTGAGCAGCTTTTCATTGATTTGGTGTCTTCTAAACAGGTGCGCGATTTGGGCAATCTCATCAGCAGCAAGCTGGGGAGACCCTTGGAGCCATTCGATATATGGTACGATGGGTTTAAATCGCGTAGTAGCATTCCTGCAGAAAAACTGGATGCTACTGTTGGTAAGCGCTTTACCAGTGCCAAGGCATTTGAAAACGAAATTCCGAACATTCTCACATCCTTGGGTTGGAGTAAGGAGAAAGCCAACTTCCTGGCATCGAAAATCAGGGTTGAGGGTAGCAGGGGAGCCGGCCACGCTTGGGGAGGCGCCATGCGTTCCGATGTTGCCCTACTCCGCACGCGTATCGAGGGGAGTGGTATGAATTACAAGGGTTTCAATATAGCCATGCACGAGTTTGGGCATACCGTGGAGCAAACCATCACCATGCACGATGTGGATTACTACATGATGAATGGAGTGCCAAACACAGCGTTTACCGAGGCTCTGGCATTCATCTTCCAGAAGCGCGATTTGGATGTGCTCAACATAAAGGATGATAATCCGGAGAAGGACCATCTGATGGCATTGGACAACCTGTGGTCGTGCTACGAGATTATGGGTGTTTCTTTGGTGGATATTAACCTTTGGAGATGGCTCTACGAAAATCCCAAGGCTACCAGCGAGGAGGTGAAGCAAGCCACCATGCGTATTGCCAAGGATATATGGAATCGTTACTACAAGGATGTTTTTGGCGGGGAAGATGAGACCATCCTGGCCATTTACAGCCATATGATTGACAATCCTCTATATCTGTCGGCCTATCCCCTGGGGCATCTAATAAGTTTTCAACTGGAGCAGCACTTGGCAGGAAAGCACTTTGCCAACGAGATTCAGCGCATATTTGAGCAGGGCACAGTTATCCCTCAGCTCTGGATGAAAGGCGGAGTGGGCGAGCCGTTATCCATTGACCCCATACTGAAGGCATCGGAAAAAGCGATTGCAGCGCTTAGCAAAGCGCAATAGATATTGGTTGGGCTTTATCAGCCCATATTGATTTTTGCCAATGCGAAGCATCCTGTAATGAACCCTCAAAGCAGGATGCTTCCTCTTTTGCATTGGGGTATGCCGGCAAACTCTTCCTTGTGGTGGAGACATGAAGCATGGATAGTAGGGTAGCCGTTTTGTAAATCGAAAGTTGATACATCCGGGTTAATATTGTTACTTTTGAGTCGTCTACTGACAGAATACAGAAATAGTTGTAATAACTTAATCTTCTGTTTTGTATAGAAAATGAAGACCCTAAAAACTCTTGCAGTTGTGATGTTCGTCCTGATGGCCGGGTGCAATACGCCAATCAACCATTGTGCAAATTCTACAGAGGGCGATGGGGTTGAACAGGAGGTTAAGTACGCCAGGAGTTTTTCCATCAACCTATTGACTAATGGCGCATTGATAGATGTTTTTAATCCCTGGCAGGGTTCCACAGGGGTGAAGTATCGGTATGCTTTTTCTGAGAGTGTTGATAGCGAGGATTTTAAGCACTGCGAGGCAATGATACCCATGCCGGTTAGGAGGGTGGTGTGTCTTTCCACAACGCATATAGCTTTTCTCGAAAAAATCGGTAAGCTGGATTGTGTGGTGGGCGTATCGGGAGCGCAATTCGTATCCAATCCACAGATTAGGCGAAATATCGAATTGGGACAAGTAAAGGATGTGGGCTATGAACAGCTGATTAACTATGAGCTTCTTGTGGAACTTCGCCCCGATATCGTGTTGTGCTATGGGGTAGGGGCCGAGTCCGTTGGCTATCTTCAGAAACTGAAATCGTTGAATATTCCCATTTTATTCATTGCCGAATACCTTGAGGAAGACCCGTTGGGCAAGGCCGAGTGGATAAAAGTTTTCGGAGCCATGTTCGGTAAGTACGACGAGGCATGCGCCATATTTTCCCAAATCGAGAGGGATTATCTTGACGTGAAGGAAACTTTGGCCGCTGCTACCCATAAGCCCAAAGTGTTTATCAATCTTCCGTGGCAGGATGCCTGGTTTTTCCCGGGAAACCAAAGCTACATGGCAGCGCTCATTGATGATGCCGGTGGCGACTACATTCTCTCTCACCTCGAAGGAAACCAGAGTTATCCGCTGAATTTTGAGGTGGCCCTTGCCAAAGGCATGGCAGCCGATGTTTGGATAAATACAGGCACTGCTCAAAGTTTGGCTGACATAAGCAGGGAATTTCCTCGTACAACCCTATTCCCTGCCTATAAGGAGGGAAGGGTGTTTAACAATAATAGTCGCATAAATGTGGCGGGTGGTAACGATTTTTGGGAATCGGGGGCAGTGAATCCCCATTTGATACTCAGGGATTTGGCCCGGATTTTTTATCCCCAATCAGGCAATCATGAGCTGGTTTACTATAAAAGGCTAAAATGAGTTCCGAACAATTGGCATACAAAAGCAATCGCTCAGGGAGGATAGTGCTTTTCGCCTCCCTTGCAATTCTGCTCATCGCCTTATTCGTTTTGGACCTTTTCCTCGGGTCGGTGAGGATACCCGTGGCTGATGTTTTTAAAATATTAATGGGGCAAGGCGACAACGAGGTTTGGCAAACCATAGTTAACGACTTCAGGTTGCCCAAAGCCATTGCTGCTGTTCTGGTTGGCAGTGCCCTATCGGTGAGTGGCTTGCAAATGCAAACGGTTTTTCGTAACCCCTTGGCGGGCCCCTATGTGTTGGGAATCAGTTCGGGAGCCGGTTTGGGTGTGGCCATCATGGTGCTGGGTGCTTCGGCTTTGGGCTTTGGCAATGCATCGGGCATGCTCACAGGATTCTCGCTGGTGGGGGCTGCATGGTTGGGAGCGTTGCTTGTGCTCATGGTAATCCTTGCCGTATCGCTAAGGGTAAAAGATATAATGACCATCCTGATTCTTGGGATGATGTTCGGCTCTGCTGCATCGGCATTGGTGAGCATTCTGCAATACTCCGGCAGCGAGCCCATGATTAAGGCATTTGTTATATGGACGATGGGTAGTCTGCAATCTGTTGCCGGAGTTCATCTGGGAATTTTTTCGGCTTCGGTTGCCGTTGGATTGTTACTGAGTTTAGCTTCCATCAGGATACTCAACGTTATGCTGTTGGGCGAGTCGTATTCGAAAACTGTGGGGCTTAATATTACTGTCGCCAGGGTGGTTATTTTTGCTTCAACCGGACTGCTGGCGGGGGCGGTTACTGCATTCTGCGGACCCATAGGGTTTATTGGTATTGCCGTTCCCCACGTTGCACGTATGTTGTTCAAAACATCGAGCCATGGTGTGCTTCTTCCGGGAGTATTGGTATTGGGTAGTGCTGTTATGCTTTTCTGTGATATCGTGTCGCAGCTGCCGGGGCTGGACAGAACCCTGCCGTTGAACTCTGTTACGGCACTGTTAGGCATACCCATTGTGATTTACGTAGTGTTTAAGAATCAGAAGTTTGCAGGAGTATAGCCATGAAGCCAAGGGTAACATCCATCGAAATAGTTGATGCCTTATTGGGCTATACAGTGCAAAACCCCATATTCCCCCGTTTCACGGTGGAGGGGCATGCCGGAGAACTAATAGCCATAATTGGCCGCAATGGGGTGGGGAAGAGCACACTTCTCAGGGCTCTTGCGGGACAGCAGCCATTGCTCTCGGGCATTGTCAATATCATGGGGATGCCATTAGGCGAACTATCACGAAGGCAGCGGGCTAAATACATCAGTTTTGTTCCTGCCGATCCGGTAAGGGTGGCAAACCTCAGGGTTCGCGATTTTGTGGCTACGGCGCGTTTTCCCTATTCGGGTTGGGCAGGGGGATTATCGCCGGACGACTGGCAGGTTGTGGATGAATCGCTGACCATGGTGGGGATTGACCACATTGCCCATAGGGATATAATGACCATTAGTGATGGCGAGAGGCAAAGGGCAATGATTGCCTTTGCGCTGGCGCAGGATACGCAGATTATTCTGCTTGACGAACCCACGGCATTTCTCGATCTGCCCAACAAGTTTGAAGTGGTTCGGCTGCTTTCGCAGTTGGCCAAATCGCAGGGCAAAACAATTATTTACTCCACTCACGACCTTCAGGGTGCCATGGGCGAAGCCGACATGGTTTGGATGATGTTGCCCGGTGGGTTAGTACATGGTGCACCCGAAGACCTGGCTCTCAATTCCCATTTCCGTCAGTTGCTGGACAACACCCAGGTCCGTTTCGATGTTCGGTCGGGTACTTTCCAGAATTATCGTCAATATCATTACAAAATAGCTATTGAAGGTGAGGGGGATGGTTTAACGTGGACCCGACGATTAGTTGAAAGGCTTGGTTTCGAAGTGGTTGATGCAGTATCGATAGGCCTTATGGTTAGGATAATCGTTGGGAAAGAAGGCTCAAATTGGGAGATCGTTAAAAATGGTGAAACTGTTTTCACAGCAAACAGTCTCACCGAATTAGCCAAAAATCTTTCCGAATTTGGGAGGGATTTAACTGCGGATTAGTATAGTTCTTCCTGAATAAACTTCTCCAACGATTCAATTCCAATACGCTTTCCGATAATCTTTTTATTGGCATCCAAAATATAGAGGGTGGGAGTGCTGTAAATGTCGTAAAGCTTATGGTAGTTTGTTATCCTATTGGGGTCCCAAACATTTATCCAGTTCAATTCGTTGGTGGCCACGTACTCTTTCCATTTATCCATCTCGGTTTGGGTGTAAACAGCTACCACTTCCAATCCTATCTGTTTGTACCTGGAGTATATGTCTTTGAGTTGAGGGGTAACCTTTTTGCAGTGGCTGCATCCCGGTTCCCAGAAATACAAAACGATTAATTTCCCTTTCACATCGTGTAGTTCTCGCATTTTCCCGTTGATATCCATCATCCTGAAATTGGGTGCGATTTCTCCGATAAGATTGGGTTTCAATTCGTTAACCCTGTTGGCAATTTGTGTCAACAGTTCGCTGCTCAGCCATGTCGCATCGCCCGAGAGGTAATACTTTTCGGCTAAATGCACAAAAACCCCATCCATTCCCATTATGGAGTGATTCTGGTATTTGCTCAACAGGTGAGATACCATGAACTGAAACATTTTGTCGTTAGGACGGGTCTTCTCTATAACCTTGTCGGCATAGAGTTTAATGGTATCTGGAATTGGCAGTAAAACCCTGTCGAAATAATTATCTATCCTGTTCTGGAGAAAAGGTGTCCGAATGAGCCTATCATCGGTTAAAGCAATGTTGTCGAAATAGTGCTGCTGATTATACCGATAGCTCATCACCCATTTCAGCGAATCGGGATTGCCGGTATTCTCGGGTATATCGAAAGCGGGAAATTCAATGGGTTTAAGCGTTCTTATGATATTGGCAAAGAATGTTCCCGGATTATCATTGATAACCTTGTCCCAGTAGTTCTTTACCTCAGTATCCAACAGGTTCATTTGGTCAATAATCTTTTGCTCTTCTTCGGTGTTTTTTGCAACTGCCTGAAGTTGCTTGCGAAGTTCAGCCATTTTTTGCTGCTTGTCCGACATAAACCTTTGATAATCAGCAAATGCAGAGTTCTCCTTCGAATGTTGAAATTTCAAATCGTTTGTCAGGTTTTCAGCACTGGTTGTTATGCTAAATCGTTGATTATCACCTAAAAGAAAATCGAAGTAGGTATGTTGCGGAAGGATAATGAGGTACATTCCGCCCGGAAGCAGCGAATCGCCTTGAAAAACAGCAACGCCCTTGGAATCAACAAAAGCGGAATCCGAAACAAATTTCTTTTCGCCAAAGTGGTAGCCAAGAATAATGGTGGTATCCTTTAGTCCGTCAATTTTTACATCGATTTTATAACCCTGAGAGCAGGCTGTGAGGGTTGTGGCGAAAACCAGTGCGGCAAATGCTAGTATTCTTTTCATTTTGTGTAAATGCTGATGAAACAAATGGTGATTGGTTCTCCGATTAGGGATATAACACGTTTCGTAAGCCAAAAGTATAAAAATTTATCCTTTTTTTTTCTCTTTTCATAACCATTGTTTTCAACAATTAGCACGCCATTTTGTTAGAACAGCTGTGAAAATGATAAAATTGAACAATGTCCACAATATCTAATCGCCTGTCAGGCGAAACCAGCCCCTATTTACTGCAGCATGCTTCAAATCCGGTGAATTGGTTTCCGTGGGGAGATGAAGCCTTCGCCAAGGCTAAGGAGGAAGATAAGTTAATACTCGTAAGCATTGGCTATAGTAGTTGCCACTGGTGCCATGTGATGGAAAAGGAGGCATTTTCCGACAAGGAAGTGGCCGGTTTTCTCAACGAAAACTACGTGTGCATTAAAGTTGACCGCGAAGAACGCCCCGACGTTGACCAGATATATATGAATGCTGTGCAGATAATCACCCGTTCGGGTGGTTGGCCATTGAATTGCTTTACCCTACCCGATGGTCGTCCCGTATTTGGCGGTACATATTTTCGTACCGAGCATTGGATGGATATCATCCGAAGCCTCCATTCTACCTGGGTTACCAATAGGCAAAGGGTTATGAATGTGGCCGACGATTTGACCAAAGGACTATCGACCGTTCTGATTACCTGCGAAGAGGGAAAATCTGCCGTGCTATCGTCGGAAGTGATAAAGCAGTATGTAGAAAACTGGAGCAAGTATTTCGATGCTAGGCATGGTGCCAACAAGGGTGCACCGAAATTTCCCATGCCCGGTTCGCTCATGTTCCTGTTGGATTACGCGTGGCTGTTTAATGATGATTCGGTGAAGGGACATGTACGTAATACATTGGATAAGATGATGAATGGTGGCATATACGACCACCTTGGCGGCGGATTCTTCCGATACTCGGTGGACGAGCATTGGCATGTGCCCCATTTCGAAAAGATGCTTTACGATAATGTCCTGATGATTAGCTTGTATTCCATGGCTTACAAACATTTTAAGGATGACAACTATCGCCGTGTAGTGTATGAAGTAGCAGATTTTCTGAAACGCGAAATGCTTGCCCCCAACGGGGGATACTATAGCGCCATTGATGCTGATAGCGAGGGGGAGGAGGGGAGGTTTTACACCTTTTCCAAACGGGAGGTAGAGGATTTTCTGGGCGACTATGCCGAGACCTTTTCCATAGCATTTGGCGTTTCGGCCACCGGTAACCATTTGGGACAAAACGTATTGCGAATGGCAGCGTCCGAAAAGGAAACGGCATGCCTGCTGGGCATAGAGCCAACAGAGGTGGCTGAACGTTTGAAAAGTGCCAAGAAAAAAATGTTTGATGAAAGGGCTCGCAGGATTCGACCTACCACCGACGACAAGCAGTTGGCTTCGTGGAATGCACTCGCCATTACGGCGTTTAGCAGCGCATACATAGTATTTAACGATAACCGTTTTTTAACCGATGCCCTTTGTGCCATCAAATTTATCGAGGATAAATTGATGGATGATGGGGGAGCGCTATACAGGGTTCATTGCAAGGGGGAGACAAAAATCAGTGCCTTCCTTGATGATTATGCATTTCTCATTGAGGCATATTTGGCATTGTTCAGGGCAACCCATGACGAAGAGTATCTTCTGAAGGCCAAAAAATGGATGGATTTTACCATCAATGGCTTTTTCGATGAGAAAAACGGGATGTTCTTCTACACCTCGGATAGCCATAACCATCTCATCGTTAGAAAGATGGAGATGACCGATGGCGTTATACCCTCGTCTAATGCCGTGATGGCCGATAATTTACTCTTTTTATCCGGTTACTTCCGCGAACCGAAATATGCTGATATGGCCAGGGAGATGGTTTTGAAGATCAGTGAACAGCAGGTTAAGGGTGGCCCATACCTTTATCGCTGGGCCGGGGCCCATTTGAAATGTACCATCGGACCTGCAGAATTGCAGGCTGTGGGGGGAAAGGGAAAGGAAATGCTGAGGGAGGTGGTTGAAAAAACATCACATCCGTTCCTGATTACCTACGTTTCGAACAACCGGTCGGCTGTACCCATTTGTACGACAGTGGCTTCAAAGGAGGATGGACTAAAACTCTGCCATGCCAATAGTTGTCTTAAGCCTACACAAAAGGTGGATGAGGTTTTAAACAGCCTCAATAGCTTTACGCTGAAAGGGTAAACTGAACTATAAAAAAGCCATTCAATCCTATCAAAAGGAATGAACATACGGGTTTATCTTAGGGTGAAAACTTGGTAGGCAACTTTTCTTTCGTCGGGGGTCAGTCCGTAAATCCATGAAAAAATTGATTCTGAAGAGGTGAACTGATCATATCCCCCCGAATGGTTGAGGTATTGTACCGGCTTTTTAGTGAAAACAAGAACTATTCGGTTCACTTCCGGCTTTTTTGAATCTTTGTATAACTCGTAATCGTTCAGGTCGGGGCGAAAAGGAAAGGATACTTTTTGCTGTGCGGGTATTTCAGTGAAAACTTCTTTCAGCTCCTGATTGGGATACAGAAGACAGGTATAGTCGTCAGCAATGGCGAAAATATTCAGGTAGCAATTTTGGGTCGAGAAAATGGTAAAGCTTAAGTGTTCTCCCACTTCATATACCTGTTTTATTCCCTCAACCTTAACGTTGAATGTGGGGTCGGGACGGGTAGAATATTTAATCACTGTGGCGTCAATGGTTACCTCAATGCTGGGAAGTTTGGTGAGTGGGTCAGTTGTAGTTTCTTGATTTACAACGGTGTATTCTTTAATAGCCCCTTGTAGTTCAGTCTGAATATCGGAATTGAAAAATTCCGCAAAGTCATTGTTGAGTTCACTTCGGTATAGTTGCTCATACGACGCAATATGTTCGGATATACCTGCCTTGCGCAGGGCATCAACTTTGGCTTTATTAATGGCTTCATTCCGTGCATCTTCAAAGCTTATTCGGCCGGCGATCACGCCGTCGCCTTTGGCATTTTTAACTTTAATTATTTCCTGCGCATTCAGTTGAAAACAAAGAATGAGATAAAAGGATAGTAGTAAAACTCTCGTAAATAGCGTACCATGTGTTTTCATAGCTCTTTACATTTTCAAATTGACCGAACAATTAAAATGCCAAGTTACACAATCCTTATTAAATCGCAATGAATTTACTGCACTATCTCATGGTAGATGAATACACTAAGCCTTAATAGGGCTATGCCCTATGCATTACCGAATAAGTAAAAAAAACCGCTACTTGTGATAGCGGTTTTTCTGTATAATCCAAGGGAATAATACTATTCAAACTTCTTGAAAACCTCTTTAATCCTACCCATGGCGTCGCGAAGCTGTTCCTCGGTTATCACCAGTGGTGGTGCAAAGCGAATAATATTTCCGTGGGTGGGTTTGGCCAGCACGCCGTTTTCGGCCATGGCTACACATACATCCCATGCGGTTTTACCCGGCTGGTTGCGGATAACAACGGCGTTGAGCAGACCTTTTCCGCGTACCAATTCTATCAGGTGGCTCTTAATGTTTCGGAACTCATCGCGGAATATTTTTCCCAAACGCTCGGCATTTTCGGCCAGTTTCTCCTCTTTCACCACCTCCAGGGCAGCCATGGCCACTTTGCCGGCAATGGGGTTGCCTCCAAAGGTTGATCCATGCTCACCGGGTTTTATGCAAAGCATTATGTGATCGTCGGCCAGCACTGCCGATACGGGGAAAACACCACCCGATACGGCTTTCCCCAGGATGAGGATGTCGGGGCGAACGCCCTCATGGTCGCATGCCAGCATTTTGCCCGTGCGGGCAATTCCGGTTTGTATCTCATCGGCTATGAAGAGTACGTTGTGCTTCTTACACAGTTCATCGGCTTTTTTCAGGTATCCCTCATCGGGAACATAAACCCCGGCCTCGCCCTGAATGGGTTCCACCAGAAAGCTCACCACGTTCGTATCCTGCAGTGCCTTTTCGAGGGCAGCAATGTCATTGTATGGGATAATGACAAACCCCGGGGTGTAGGGCCCATACTCGGCACGGGCAACCGGGTCGGTGCTAAGGGAGACAATGGTGGTAGTGCGCCCGTGGAAATTCTTCTCGCATGCAATTATCTTGGCGTCGCCATCCTTTATACCTTTTTTCTGGTATCCCCATTTGCGGCTAAGCTTAATGGCGGTTTCCACCGCTTCGGCGCCGGTGTTCATGGGCAAAATCTTATCGTAGCCAAAAAGTTTGGTAATATACTCTTCGTATTCGCCCAGTACGTTGTTGTAAAAAGCACGCGAGGTGAGGGTTAATTTACGTGCCTGATTTACCAAAGCATCCACAATTTTTGGGTGGCAATGTCCCTGGTTAACAGCTGAGTAGGATGATAAAAAGTCGAAATACTTTTTCCCTTCCACATCCCACACGAATACCCCTTCGCCTCTTTCCAAAACAACCGGAAGGGGCTGATAGTTATGCGCACCGTATTTTTCTTCACGGCTAATGTAATCTTTGCTGGTCATCATATCTATTGTCGTTAATAATTAAGCTATTGTTATTAAAAGTATAGAAAATGCAAAGGTATCCCATTGCGATTTTTGGACTACAATCTTAAGATTTCTTTTCCACTTTATAAATTTTTAGCATTTATAAACCTGTATGTTAAGCAACATATTGACGGTCACTTACAGGCTTTTGTCTCTCACGCGGGAAAGGGAAAAGCATTATCAAATATGGCAACGCTTTATGGTTGTGGACAGTGTAGATTATTCTTGCTCCGTATCTTCGGGGACTGGCAGGGTGAAAAAGAATTTGGCCCCCTTGCCGGGTTCGCTCTCCACCCATATTCTACCGTGGTGCATCTCCACAAAGTCTTTGCAGAGAATCAGCCCAAGTCCCGACCCCTTTTCACCACCTTGCCCTGTGGAAGTAACGCCATGTTCACCTGTAAAAAGTTTTTCCTTGATCAATGGATCAATACCTCTTCCTGAATCCTCAACCGCTACGGTTACCTCTCGATTATTGTATGAGGCTGAAATTGATATTATTCCATTTTTGTCGGTATATTTAAGAGCATTGGTCACAAGGTTGCGGATAATCGTCTTGAGCATATTTGAATCGGCATGAATAGTAATCCCCTGTGATATGGAGTTGATAATATTAATTCCCCTGTCCTGTGCAATGCTTGTATAGAAAAGCAACTCGTCTTTAACTATGTTGTAAAGGTTTAGTTGCAACGGGAGAAACTGTAAACTCATGGTTTGAAGTCGATACCATTGTAATAGATTGTCAAGCAAGTAATTGCCCTTTGCCGAACTCTCGTTGATTATTTTCAGAAATTCTTGAATTTCCTTCTTTTCGAAGGAATGGTAACGTGAAACTAAAAGTTCAGAATATCCGGAAATGTTGTTGAAAGGATTCTTTAAATCGTGTGCAATTACGGCTATTAACTTGTCTTTAATCTGGTTAATTTTTTCGAGTTCCCTGTTTTTTTCCTCTATAGCTTGAACTTTTTGTTGTATAACCTCCTTTTGCTGTTCAATCTCACAATTCTTATCCTTTAGCTGCAGGTTTGCAATTTCCATCTTTTTGTTGGTTGTAATGATATAGACAGTAAAAACAAGGCTAATGATAATTAAAGCAAAAGAGAGGAATAGAAAATATTTCTGATTCCTGATTATCTTCGAGTTAATCTCCTGCTCCATTTGTAATAGTTGATTCTCTTTAACCTGAGCTTGAAATTCATAAACAGTGAAAAATTGGTTCTGTATTTCAGCCTTTTCTACTCTAAAGAGGCTGTCGCTGAGTTGATGAACCAATTTATAAAACCGTGCGGCATTTTTAAAGTGATGGTTGGTCTCGTGGATAGACGCCAGCCAGGCCAACGTATTCCTTTCTTCGACATGAAAGCCTAGGGCACTTGCCACCTCAAGACTCCTGTTAGCAAATTCAATGGATTTCTCTAATTGGTTGGCTGAGTGGTAATCTTTTGAAATCTCCCTAAGGGTTATAATTTCCCAGTATTTATCATCGAATTGCTGCGCGTTATTGAGAGCGTGATAATGGTATTCCAATCCCTTTTTGAAATCTCCCATATGCCTGTATATCGTGCCTATATTGCCCTTGCTGGCTCCAATACCTCTGATATCGTTGATTGCCTCATTGGCTGACAATGCCTGGTAAAAGTAGGTTAATGCCAGATCCAGTTTGTTTTTATTAAAATAAACCCAGCCGATGTTATTTAACGTAATCCCGATATCAGGGATAGGAGATAATTCTTTACATAATTTAATCGATTCTTCAAAGTAATGTAATGCTTCGTCGTATTTCCCCATTTCCGATTGAACATGCCCGATATTGTTATACGTTGAAACAAGGCCGGAAATATCGCCAATCTGTTCCCTAATTTTTGAAGCTTCAAATAGATCGATCAGTGCTAATTCATACCTTCCCAGTACGGCTAATGCGGTTCCCTTGTTGTGAATGGTGCTGGCACGCCCTTGTATATAATTTGTTTTACTGCATAGTTCGTAGGCTTTTATGGCATATTCAAGGGATAATTTTGGATTTCTTCTGCGATGAGTATAGGCAAGGTTATTTAGCGAGTCAATAAGGCTATTGTCAATCTGTGGAGAAGTTATATTGGCATGGGAAAATTCTATATAAATCCCTGATATACAAGCAAAAAATAATACTACGTATTTAGCAAATATTCTCTTACCTACCATAAGCCCTTTGTTTCGGAAAAGTTACAACAAATAAACTTTATTGGATCTTTTTGTTTTCGTATATTATATCATATTGTTTTGTAAAATAGTATAACCTTGCCAATTCAGTTTTTTTAACTTTTCCTTTGAATCTTTTTTAGCAAAGTCGTCAATAATTCTCTTTTCCTGACCGAAACCGGAATAGTAGTTCCATCCATCAGTACAACAACGCTCTCGGGGAAACGACGGTAGTTTTGTACGTAGTTTAGGTTCACCAAATGCGATTGATGGGTTCTGAAAAAACCTGACGGGGAGAGCATGTCATCGAATTCTTTCAATGTTGTGGAAACCAAAACCTTGGGCTTGTTGGCAAAGTAAAACATGGTGTAGTTGTTGTGCGATTCGCAACGAATAATTTCTTCCCTGTTTACAACCAGCACCGATTCAAATGTTTTGAGTATAATCTTCTGAGGGGCCTTTGCTTCGGGTTGAATATTTTCGATGAGGGTCTGGAATTTTTGGTTAATCTCCTCCTCGCGAATGGTTTCGTTCAATTTCTCCACTGCCATAATCAGCTCGTTGGGGTCAATGGGTTTGAGGAGAAAATCTATGGCGCTAAAACGGAATGCCTGTATGGCAAACTCTTGGTATGCAGTGACAATGATAAACTTAAAATTGATGGTGCTGAATTTGTTCAGCAAATCGAAGCCTGTTCCATCGGGCATTTGAATATCCAAAAAGACAACCTCGGGCTTTTGCGATAATATCAGGTTGTAACCTGACTCAACATTATGTGCCTGCCCGATTACCTTAACGTTTGGACAAAAATGCTGCAGCATACTGTTGAGGGCATCCCGTGCCGGTGCTTCATCATCAATAATTACTGCGGTTGTCATAAATATTGAATCTTAAATTTAAAGTATGGGTAAGGTAAATATGATAAGCGTTCCTTGTATGCCATTCTCTGCAACCTGCGCTAAATCCTTGATTTCCATTTTATATTTCCGACGGAAAATTTTTCTCAAATTCATGAGCCTATCACTGGATCTTTTAAAGGCATGCGCTTCAAACTCTTTTTTCAACTTTTGCTGATTGGCATTTGATGTTGGGTACTCCCCACCATTATCTTCCACCTCAAAGAGTATGTTGGATCCTCTCAGGATGAACCTGATGTTGATAGATCCCCTTTTGCCCATATGGACCGATCCGCGCTCAATGGCATTCTCGATGAACGGTTGGGCAAGCATTGGGGGTATGGTATGGTGCTCAGCATCAATATCGGGATCTACTGTTATGGTAAACTCAAATTTATCACCAAACCGTAACTTTTGTAATTCCAAATAAAGTGTCAATGTTTCCACCTCGTGAGCGATGGAAATAAAATCTTTTTGCGAATTTTCAAGAATCAATCTGACCAGCTTTGAAAAACTCGAAAAGTATCGGGTGGCTTGATAGGGATCGTTTTTGAAGATGTAGTTTTGAATTGCCGTCAGCGAATTGAATACAAAGTGAGGATCCATCTGAACAAGAAGGAACCTATGTTCTAACTCAGTAATCTTTCGCTGATACCTTCGCTTCAACAGCAGAATGATTAGCAACGAACCTGTAAAGGCTAAACCGAGAGTAATTATAACCAGCCAAAGCAGTGTACTGCCTGTGAGAGAAACTGTTTTTACCGATAGAATTGAAACATCAATAGGCCATTTGAAGCAACCCCTTTGAATATAGTTCAATTGCATACAGTTACGGTTAAAAATCAAGTGAGCGTGGCGATCGGAATTAAATTTCCGCAATATATCATAAATAAATGGATTTTATAATAGTTACGCCTTTTATAGGAAGAAAAAATGGGAAAACCATTGAAGTTGTTGGCGGCAATCCCAATAGCACTATTATTGCTAAAAGTTTGCGGAAATTTTGATATTTACCCTTCTCGAGGTGAGATAGTTGGGTACAGCGTATTGTCCCGACTGGTTGCTTTGGTTCGATACGGTTTGCACCCATAGGTACGAGATAGTATTCTTAAAGTCGAATAGGTTAAACACTTCAGCACCTATCCAAAGGCTTTTGAGCCAAGGATACTTCCTATGGAGTGTCCCTCCGTTGCCGTTATTGTCCCTTAGCACTTTCGTAAATCCTATATCTACCCTTTTATACGCTGGCATACGGGCATACACATCGTAACGCGTTGAGTTGGGCGGGCTAAATGGGAGCCCTGTGCCAAAAAAACCGCTTAAGTGTACACGAAAGGTAGGATTTCCGGGAATGTAATCCTGAAAGAAAAGACCAATGCTCACCCGCTGATCGGTAGGCCGTGGGTAATAACCAGGATAATGCGTTACACCGTTACGGTCAACATACGAATCGTTTTCCACATCCTCGTAGGTTTGCATTAACGATAGGCTGGCCCACGACTCTGATCCTTTGACAAACTCCCCGTTTACTTTAAAATCAATGCCCTGGGCATATCCCTTGGCAAGATTTTCGCCAACATATAGTATTCGGACGTTATCAATTTTATAGGGAATAAGGTCGCTGAAATATTTATAGTATACCTCGGTTTGAAAGCGGAAAGGCCTTTCCCATGCCATGAATTGGTATTCCATACCCAGTACTGTATGTATCGATTTTTGCGATTTAATGTTGGGGTTGATACTCCCATCGGGATATCTTAACTCTTTATACATGGGGGGTTGATGGTACGATCCGCCCGAGAGGTGAAAAGCAATGTTGCGTTTCCAGTTAGGTTTTAGCATAATGGACGCACGGGGACTGATATTGGTTTCATTATTGAAACTCCAGTGTAATAGCCTGATACCGGCATTGGCTGTTATTTCCCACTTGTTTACTGAAAACTTGTAAACATCCTGAACGAAACCCGACAGGCGATGGCTGAATATATTGTTGGACGACCGCAGATGGTAAGCTAATATTAAATCGTTGCCATTGTACGGCACTGAGTATCCGGAGGAGTCGATCAAATCCCACTCGTTAATTCTATCCCTTATTTCCTCCATTTGATGTCTTAGCCCCCAACGCAATGTGTTTCCATCCAATGAATAGGTTCCCAGGTGTTCGATACGATAGAAATTGGCATCCAAGTAATTTCGGGCATGGTTAATGAATCCGCCTATCCCCACATTGATACTGCTGTCGCCGTAGGTAGATGATCCCAGGGAGTTATCAAGCTCGTTGAGGAGATACTGGCCAATGACATCAAAGGTTTCGGCTTCGCGCGCCCTGAAACTTGATGCAATCAGCTTAAGCAGCACATCGTCTGATGGCCGGAAATCGGCCGAAAGGGCACCCTGTGCTGTTTCGAAATGGTTGACCTCTTGCCCTTCGTAGAAAACTTTAAGTTGCAAGGCGTTGGTGAAACTCCCGAATCGCGTTTCGCGAACCGTGGGAATAAACTGATACTTGTTTGATGAATAGTTGCCCAAAAAGCTCAGTAGGAATGAGGAGGAAAATCGCCATGTGAGGTTCGACTGAAAGTCGATAAATGAAGGATTGTACTCACCGCCTACATCCAGCGAGGAAAGCATGTACTGCGAGGTTTTGTACCTAACACCCGTTATGTGGGTAAATTTTCCATTTTTCCCTACACCTTCGACTAATCCATTGAACCCCAGCAGGCTGACATCGGCTCTTGCAGCGTTTTTAAAAGGCTGGCGGTATTTAATGCTTAAAACCGACGACATTTTATCGCCGTATTCGGCGCTAAAACCCCCGGCCGAGAAATCAATGCCCTCCACCATGTCGGAGTTGATGAAGCTGAGTCCCTCCTGTTGCCCCGAGCGGATAAGGAATGACCGGTAAATCTCCACGTCATTAACGTACACGAGGTTCTCATCGAAATTGCCTCCCCGAACCGAGTATTGCGAACTCATCTCATTGGATGACGATACACCGGGTAAGGTTTTCAATATCGATTCGAAGCTGCCCGATACATCGGGGATAAACTGTATATCTTTTGGGCTGATCCTTTCGATGCTCCCAAAATGCCTTTGAGTGGACAGTACCGCCACTTCTTCCAAATGGCTAACGGCTGTTTGCAGTGTTACATTGGCCGAATACTTCAAAGCCCCTGTAATTTTTAGCGTATATTCGGTTGGTGTGTAGCCAATGGCTGAGAATACCAAAACCAATGAATCGGATGGAGCGGCATATACTCTGTAATGCCCTTCGGCATTGCAGGGCACCCCATGATCAGTCCCTTTGATGGTAACGTTGGCGAATGGAATGGGAGAGTTTTTATCGTTAACAACAGTCCCTTCCACTGTAATCCTGTTTTGGGCCGGACAGGGCTTGTACATGGCCAGGAGTAAAGACAACAGAATTAACAGCGGAAATACCTGACAGCATGAAAAAAGGGCAATCCGTACTTTACGTAAGTATTTTAAAACCGAATTATGCATACTTAATATGAAACGCAAAGCTACAATATTATTGTACATAGGGAGCAGATTCGATTAAGTATGGCAACACGTTTTTTGCTTAAAGAGTATGGATGGCAGAGAAATGCTTTTAAAATTTTTTAAATGTTTCAATGCGTTGACAAAAAGGCATAAATTTTAATATCACTGTGTCATTTTGACCCATTTTAAGTTTTGGAATGTTTTTTATGGACATTGTTTAAAATGAATCTAAATAGCAAACCAATAAAATTTTTGAAATATGACACTATTAATCCCAAAGCGTTCAGTCGCTGCGAATCCATACACAGGAAGTGATGAATATCGCGATTTTGTTAACAGCTTTTCCAGAGCGTTTAACAGGTATGCTGAAGAGTGTGCAAACACTCCGGCAGTAAATATTTACGAAGAGCCCAAACAGTTCAGGATTGAACTTGCAGCCCCCGGGTACACCAAGAAAGATTTTTCCATTAATGTGGAGAAAGACGTGCTGACCATTTCGGCAAACCCCGAGGTTAAGAGTGAAGACGGGACAAAAGCCATACGCTGTGAATTTGGTGTGGGCGAATTCCAACGATCATTCAATATTGGCAAAGCCATCGATTCGACAAAAATTGGTGCTTCAAGCAAGGATGGCATTCTAACCATTACTCTTCCCAAAAGGGAAGAAGCCATAGAAAAACCACCCAGAAGCATTAGCGTTAATTAATTGAGCAAATATCAGATAGACAGGTTGTTTGTTTTCATGGGTCACCCACAGGCAGATTGGTATTAAACCGGCCTGTGGGTGTTTTTATTGATGCCATGCATTGATTTCTTTTTCTTGAGAAAAAGGTTTTTTCATAAAAATCTTTGAGTATTAGCACATATTCCTTATTTTCGTGGGCTGAAAACGAACCGGCTTTCGCTGGTTCATTGACTGAAATGTAAGGAAGATAATACTCTATCTCATGGAAATCGACAACCAGAAGGATCCGATCGTAAACGATCTGTTCGGCAATGCCGAAGATAATGTGGAAAAGACTGAACCAATTGCAGACCAGCCTCTCTCGCCTGATGCTGAAGGCACTAAGAAGCAGAAAGTTACCAAAAAGGCTACAAGTTCAACCAGGAAAACCACTACGAAAACTGCCAGCTCAACCAAAAAGGCAACTGCTAAGGCTGAACCTAAATCCAAAGAAAAGGCCCCTGCTGCTAAGGTTAAAAAAACGAAGGCCAAGACAAAAACAGAGGATGAAAAACCTTTGGAAGAGGCAACAACTGATAGTACCGCTATAAAGACCGAGCAGGTTGATAGCGAAACCGTAAGTGTGAAAGAGGCAGAGTTAACGGGCGAAGTCCAGCAAACAGAAGAAGTGGATCCTGGTCCAATGGATAACGTTTTGGAAGAAATATCCGAATTGGATGATGCGGAGGAGGACGATGCTGAGGATGAAGATATAGAGGAGACTGGAGAAAAAGAACTGGTTGATTATTCCCTTTTATCGCGTGAGGAACTGGTAGATAGATTATCACAGCTGCTTACATCAAGTCCAATCCAGAAAATAAGGGCGGATGTTGAGAGCATTAAGATAAATTTTTATAAAAAACACAAGGCCGATTTTGAAAAGAAACGTAAGGAATGGGTTGAAGCGGGCGGTGACATAGTAGAATTCGAAGCCCCTGAAGACCCAATGGAACCCCAGATAAAAGAACTGCTAAAACAGTATCGCGAGTTAAAGTCGCAGTATAACAGAGACTTGGAGGTGCAGAAGGTTAAAAATCTTGAAGAGAAGCAGAATATCATTGAACAGATTAAGGATTTGGTTAATCGTAATGAATCTGTCAATCAAACTTTTCAGGATTTCAGAGAGCTGCAAAGGAAGTGGCGCGAAATTGGACCTGTACCACAAGCCAATCTTAACGATCTGTGGGAAACTTACCATCATCACGTTCAGGCATTTTACGATTATGTAAAGATTAACAAGGAATTACGTGATCTTGATTTGAAACGTAACCTTGACGAAAAGATCTTGCTGTGCGAAAAAGCAGAGGAATTGCTCCTTGAACCATCGGTAATTGTAGCCTTTAAGAAACTGCAGAAACTACATAACCAGTGGAGAGAGATTGGCCCTGTTCCCGGAGAAAATAGAACCGAGATATGGGAAAGGTTTAAAGGCGTTACCTCTACCATCAACAAGAAACACCAGGAGCACTTTGAATCGCTACGGGAGAATCAAAAGGTCAACCTAGAGGCCAAACTTGTGCTATGCGAGAAAGCCGAGGAACTGGCTGCAAAAGTCATTAATTCTGCCAAAGAGTGGAACAAGTACACCAATGAGATGATCGAGCTACAGCAGGTGTGGAAGACTATCGGATTTGCTCCCAAGAAAGACAACAATAAAATATACGATAGATTCCGTACGGCATGCGATCAGTTTTTCAATAACAAACGCGAGTTTTACAAAGATTCAAAGGAGGAGCAACTGAGCAACCTACAGTTGAAAACCGAACTCTGCATGCAGGCAGAGGCTCTTAAAGAGAGTACGGAGTGGAAAAAAACTTCTGATGAGCTGATTAACTTACAAAAACGCTGGAAAGAGATTGGTCCTGTGCCGCGGAAACACAGCGAAGAGGTTTGGAGAAGGTTCAGAGCTGCCTGCGACTGGTTCTTCGAAAACAAATCGAAACACTTCTCGCGAGTTGATAATCAATATGTTGTAAACCTTAAGGCGAAAGAGAGCCTGGTGGAAGAGATTCAACAGTACAAACTTTCTGAGGATGTGGAGGAGAATTTGAAGGCACTGAAAGATTTCCAGCGCCGCTGGGCTGAGATTGGATTTGTTCCCTTGAAGAAAAAGGATGAACTCCAAAAAAGTTACCGCGAGGCTATCAATAAGCATTTCGAAGGGCTAAAAATTGATGACGCCCGAAAGAATATCCTTAAGTTTAAAACCAAAATCGATACCATTCAAGGTAATCCGAGGCAGGAGAATAAAATTAGGTTTGAGCGCGAAAGGCTTTTCAATCAGATGAAACAGCTGGAAAATGACATAGTGCTTTGGGAGAATAACATTGGTTTTTTCACCAAATCGAAAAAAGCCGAGCAGCTGATAAAAGAGGTAGAGAATAAGATTGAAAAGGCACGCAAAGAGCTGAAGGTGATTGAGGAAAAGATACGGATGATTGACAGCATTGATCAAGCATAAAAAAACCTTTTTTCCTAAATAGTATGCCTCAACACACCAAGTATATTTTTGTTACCGGGGGGGTAACCTCCTCGCTGGGTAAGGGGATTATCTCGTCGTCGTTGGCCATGCTTTTGCAAAGCAGAGGCTACAAGGTCACCATACAAAAACTCGATCCTTATATTAATGTTGACCCCGGCACGTTAAACCCCTATGAACATGGCGAGTGCTTTGTAACAGAGGATGGAGCCGAAACCGATCTTGATCTCGGCCATTACGAACGGTTTTTAAATACCTATACCACTCAGGCCAATAATGTTACCACCGGAAAAATATATCAGTTTGTCATTAACAAGGAGAGGAAGGGGGAATACCTTGGGAAAACGGTACAGGTGATACCCCATGTTACCGACGAGATAAAGCGGCGGATTAAGCTGGTAGGCTCAAAGGACAAATTTGACGTGGTGATTACCGAAATTGGAGGAACGGTGGGCGATATCGAATCACTGCCATACATTGAAGCGGTTAGGCAGTTGAAATGGGAGTTAGGCGCATCCAATACGGCATTTATACATCTTACTTTGGTTCCTTATCTGGCATCCTCCGGCGAGCTGAAAACCAAGCCCACTCAACATTCTGTTAAGATATTACTCGAAAACGGGATTCAACCCGATGTGTTGGTGCTTAGAACAGAACATTCTTTGAGCGATGATATTCGAAGGAAAGTTTCATTGTTTTGCAACGTGAGCATGGATTCAGTCATCGAGTCCATTGATGTTTCAACCATTTACGAGGTGCCATTGCTCATGCTCAAGGAGAAGTTAGATATAACGGTATTGCATAAACTGAATCTATCCGAAGGGACAAAACCCGATTTAACCAATTGGAAGCAGTTTGTGGCCAAACTTAAAAATCCAAAGAAAACTGTAACAATAGGATTAGTTGGTAAATACACGGAGTTGCCCGATGCCTATAAGTCTATTGTTGAGGCGCTCATTCATGCCGGAGCCGTCAATGAATGTAAAGTAAATTTGGAATCCATTCATTCCGAAGATATTGACATGGCAGATCCCGACGGGAAACTGGGACATCTGAAGGGGATACTTGTGGCTCCAGGTTTTGGTCACAGGGGGATTGATGGAAAAATATTAGCGGCCAAGTATGCCCGCGAGAATAATATTCCGTTCTTTGGCATTGGCCTTGGGATGCAGTGTGCAGTGATTGAATTTGCCCGAAACGTTTTGGGATATTCCGATGCTAACTCCACCGAAATGGTAAGGCACACATCGCATCCGGTTATCGATTTAATGGAAAGTCACAAGGGAATTACCGAGAAAGGCGGTACTATGCGGTTGGGTTCATACAGCTGCGTTTTGAAAAAGAAAACCAAAGCGTATGAAGCCTATGGGAAGCCTGAAATTAAGGAGCGCCATCGCCATAGGTACGAATTTAACGATGAGTACCTCGACAGCTTTGAAAAAGCGGGAATGCTGGCAACAGGCGTAAATCCCGATACTGGATTGATTGAAATTATTGAGATTGAAAAACATAAGTGGTTTGTTGGTGTTCAGTACCACCCCGAGTATAAAAGCACTGTACTCAATCCGCACCCATTATTTGTTGCTTTTGTGAAATCGACGTTGAGCCAATGATTTTTTCCTCAATGGATAAGGGGTCATTCTTCGCATCTCCGTTATCGGTTGGCAATAAGCTATGCTATACTTTTTAAAATCCTTATGATGTATTATTCAATTGCAGAAACTTCAAAACCAACTGTACATTTTTATATACTTTACTATCTTTGCAAGTCTTAAAGGGTTACGCCTTTGTAATTCTATCAATACCAATTTAAAAGTTACATAATGGACAGGAAAACTGTTATTGGATTCATTCTTATTTTGGGAGTTCTCATCGGATTTAGCTATTTAAACCGTCCTTCGAAGGAAGAGATTGAAGCTGCAAAGCGAAGGAGCGATTCGCTGGCGCTGGTTAGGGCTGAGCAGGATCAGAAATTTAGGGAGGCTCAGGAATTGGCCAGGGCCAATAAAGCCAATGAGGATTCTCTCGTATCTATTGATCAGAAGGCCCGGCTTGGGGCATTTGCCGAATCGAGTGTGGGAGAGCGGGCTTTTGTTACCATGGAAAACGATCTAATGCGGATCAAAATATCAACCCTTGGCGGAAGCGTTTACTCAGCCGAGCTTTTGGATTTCCATACCTATGCAAAAAATCCTTTAATTCTATTTGCTGACGATAAGAATATTTTTGGCCTTCAGTTCTGGGGATTCAACAATAATATTGAGACCCATAAGCTATTTTTCACTCCCAGTACCCATGATGAGTTAATTTCCGTGAGCGATGAAACGGGCTCAAAAACCCTGGTAATGAGGCTTGCTGTGAGCGAATCGTCCTTTATAGATTATGTCTATACCATATACCCCCATTCGTACATGATCGATTTTGACATTCGATTCATGAATATGGATAACATTATTTCGGGAAGGCCGGGCTCCATCGATTTGGTTTGGGATTTCCTTATGCCGCAACTTGAAAAGGGAATTGAGAACGAAACCAAATACACCACCATTGCCTATCGCCTGCCCAATGGCGATTACGAGGAACTGAATCCCCGTACCGATAAGAGCAGCAGTGAGGTGAAAACAAGGATACAGTGGATTGGCTACAAGCAGCAGTTTTTTTCAACATTTTTGGTTGCAGAGGATAACTTCTTAAACGCTGAGTTAGCTTCAATGAAGATAGCCGATGCCGGGTTTACCAAGCAGTTTACATCGCGGATAAGTTTACCTTTCGAAAACGGAAAGGAAGAGGTACAAAAGATGAAGTTCTATTTTGGGCCTAACCATTTCAATACTCTTAAGGAATACAAGTATGGTTTTGAAGATGTTGTCCCCCTTGGAGGATGGATTATCAAATGGATAAACCGCTATGTTATCATTTTCCTTTTCGACCTGTTGGATAATCATATTGCCAGCTATGGGCTGATTATTTTACTGTTAACCATCATAATAAAAATTGTTTTGTTCCCTCTCACCTATAAATCTTACACCAGTCAGGCAAAGATGAGGGTGCTAAAGCCACAGGTTGACGAGATCAACGCTAAATTCCCCAAGAAGGAGGATGCCATGAAGAAACAGCAGGCGGTTATGGCACTGTATAAAAAGGTAGGCGTCAATCCCATGGGGGGATGTTTGCCAACGCTGATTCAGTTTCCAATACTCGTGGCCATGTTTCGTTTCTTTCCGGCTTCGTTCGAACTTCGTCAAAAGGGTTTCCTGTGGGCCGACGATCTCTCGACATACGATTCCATACTCGATCTACCATTCAATATCCCCATGTATGGCGATCATATCAGCCTCTTTACATTGCTCATGGCTGTGGCCATGTTTATCACTTCTAAAACAAGCACTTCGCAGATGGCCGATACCAATGCACAAATGCCGGGGATGAAGTTTATGATGCTATACATGATGCCCATCATGTTGCTGGCCATTTTCAACAGCTATTCATCGGGGTTGAGCTATTACTATTTCCTTTCCAACGTGATAACTCTTGGACAAACCTTCCTTATAAGGCAAACCGTTGACGATAAGGCCATTTTGGATAGATTGACGGCCAACAGCAAAAAACCTGTGGCGAAATCGAGATTTCAGGAGAAGCTTGAGCAAATGGCAAAGCAACAGCAAGCTCAGAAAAAAAGGAAATAAAAGGATTTGTTCACCTTTGAACCGCTGCCCTCAAGCAGCGGTTTTTTCATTGTAAGTCAAAGCGCAAAAAGCAAAAAAGCCAAACCCAAAGGCTTGGCTTAAGTTATAGTGGTTAAATAATGTACTAAATAGCAGGGTAGAAAAAGACTAATCTACGATTTGAATCATTTTGAACGGAACCTTAATGATTGATTCGTAATCTTCACCGGCTTCAAGCATATCCTCATCATCCTCTTCGTAATACCAGTTGATGATCACATCGTTATTATTCTTTTTAAGCACCTCGAGTTTTTTGAAAACGTCCAGAATGCATTTCGAAGAGCTGGTATTAAAATATTCCAACTGAACATTCACCACGGTTTTTGAAGCAGGAGTTTTGGCGTATTCCTCAAGCCAATCAACGATTGGCTTATAGAACTCGATGGAGTTCTCAGGAATTGATCGTCCTTTAATATCAATAACCCCTGATTCTGCATTCATTGTAATGGTTGGGGTTTTAGGGGTTCCTTCAATATTTATCAATTCCATAGCTGTTTATTTTAAGTATTTGAGTTAATTTAGATTGCTTGGTGCATTAATTACAACTGTAAGGTTAAAAAATTCAAAATCGTCACTATACTTGAAAAACTTGTAATCCAACTTATTTCCCGATTTCCTTGCCATATCTATCAACCCCAAACCACCGCCACCCTTCTCGGAAAACTTCTGATTATTGAGAACAAATTTATAAAATTCTTTTAACTCTTCCTCAGAAAGTGAGTTTATCTTATCAATTTTTTCTTTAATCACAGGAATTCTGTCGTGGTGAATAAAATTGCCTGTTGATATTCTGAAAGCATCTTCAAGTTTGCTCAGGATGAAAATTCCGAAATTCGATTTGCAATCGTCAGATTCACCGTTATTCAGAGGAACATCGACGTGGTGGTAGAGATTCTGAAGGCTTTCGACCAGAATGTTGTACAACTTCTTTTTAACGGCATTCTGAACATCGATGTTTTCCAGTTTCAACTCAACAAGGCTAAGCGTGTTGGTAATTATATCGGCACCAATAGTCCCTTTGTAGGCTACAATTACTTCGCCTTTATTCATATGTTCATAACACTGATCTAAGAAAACACTCATTGATGCAAGCGATTTACCAAATTTTTTAAAGGACAAGTTAGCTTACGCAAAACTATAAAATTAAATACGAAATACCATAAAGCCTTGAAAAAAAAAACTCAAATATATTACTAATTCGGGCATCGTTTCGGAAATGAAAAGCAAGAATAGGGACAGTAGGAAGAAAAACTCTTAAACCCTATGGCCATTCTTGCAAATCGCAAAATAAAGGTGGCAACATATGCTGTCCATTGACCAAACCGCCATTTAATGATGTCTTAAAATTAATGATCATTGCTTAAACTTCGCTTTCTTACTCCCCATGTATATGCTGAATTGTTGATATTTACACTCGATAGGCCCATTGAAAAGAGTCATGGATTTTGAAGGATGAAGGCCAAAAGTTTTGAGCGCATTCCGGTTTCCGCTTAATAGCCAGATGTCATAGCCGGAGTAGCGTTGCTTGAAACAATCGCCCAGCTGCTTGTAGAATATATCCAGTTGGGTTTGGCTAAGCCTCTCGCCATAGGGCGGATTGGTAATCACAATGCCCGGTTCTTTGGGAGGAAAGAAGTCGAATATCGATTGTGTTTGGAGCCGGATATACTTTTGAAGTCCTGCATTGCGAATGTTCTCTGTGGCTACCGTTACCGCCCTTTTAGCAATGTCCCCTCCCATGATAGTGGTTTGCAGTTCCCTTTCGTTGCTGTCGTCGTTGAATACCTTTTCAAAAAGCTCTTTGTCGAAATCCAGCCAATGTTCGAAGCCAAACTGCTTGCGGAATACCCCGGGTGCAATCCCTTTGGCAATGAGAGCAGCTTCGATTAATATGGTCCCCGAACCACACATGGGGTCGAAAAGCGGGGTTTTCCCATCCCACCCCGAGAGCATGATTAGCCCGGCAGCCAAAATTTCGCTCAGTGGGGCAATGTCCTGATGTAAACGGTAACCCCTCTTATGCAGCGATTCGCCCGATGAGTCCATAAGGATGGTACAGTCCTGATTGGAAATGTGGATATGGATTAGAACATGTGGTTTTTTTGGGTCAACAAAGGGACGTTTTCCGAATCTGTCGCGAAAATGATCTGCAATGGCATCCTTTATCCGAAGCGAAACAAAGTGTGAATGGGTGAAAATATCGGAATTCACAACGCTATCCACAGCAAATTTCTGGGAGAGATCCATCACACTTGCCCAGTCGAAGTTTTTGGCCTGAGCATATAGTTCTCCCTCGTTCCTTGCCTTGAATTGGTGGATTACCTTGAGAATCCTTATGGCTGTGCGACATTGAAAATTCGATCGGTATATCGTTTCGTTGTCACCGGTAAACTTTACCGCCCTGCGCTCAATTTCCACATTCTCTGCACCGATAGCTTTTAGCTCATCGGCTAAGATTCCCTCCAGCCCTTGCAGGGTTTTGGCCACAATTTCATACTTTGTTGGCATCAATCGTAATTGTTGAAAGTTAGGTTTTTAATATAGCTAATGGACGCGAATCACCTGGCTTTTGCCTTTGTAATAAGCGGTTTTCCACCCTGAGTTCTCCTCGAAAAAACCGAGAGAATTTTTTCAGCATCGTTGTATGGCACGGTTACAAATGAAAATTCATCGTAAACTCCTATGTCGTCAATCTTTTTGTCGGGTATGCTAATCTCTTTCCTGATTAGTGCCGAGATTTTCTTTGGAGTCATACCGTCGCGTTTACCCAAAGCAATAAAAAGCCGGGTAGTGCCTTTGGTGTCAACCTTGAACCCCCTTATCTCGGGGTAAAGCCTCTCATCGAGCTGGTTTTTAAATGCCATGCGAAGCAATGCGGCCAACGATACTTCGGGGCTATTCGTGTTGAGAATATTTTCAGCCATTTCCAGATAATCGACGTAGGTTTTGTTGACTATTATGGATTGAAGATCTTCCCTTATCTTGGCTTTTTTCATTTCAATTATATCCTGTGCCCCGGGCAGCATCTCCTTGCGGATGTTCGATTTCATAAATTTCTGGAAGTAGAGAAATCTTCTGTACTCATCCGGGGTGATAAAGGTGATGGCAGTGCCCTCTTTGCCGGCTCTTCCGGTTCGTCCAACCCTATGGATATACGACTCGGGATCCTGTGGCAGGCTGTAGTTGATTACGTGGGTAAGGTCAGTAATATCGATGCCTCGTGCAGCTACGTCGGTGGCTACCAGAATATTTATATACTTGTTGCGGAACCTCTTCAATGTTTTTTCCCTTTGAGCTTGAGTTATTTCGCCATGCAGTCCTTCGCATGAGTAGCCCCTTTCGATGAGTTTGGTGGCCAGTTCGTCAACATCCACGCGGGTTCTGCAAAAAACCAAGCCATAGAATTCGGGCTCTATGTCGATAATCCTTGAGAGCGCATCGAACTTATCGTTCTTGTTAACTTCAAAATAGATCTGGTCTGTCAGGTCAACGGTTTGGTTCTGTTTCCCCACCATCAATTTTTTCGGTTCTTTCATAAACCTCATGGCCAGGTTGACAATCCTGTCGGGCATGGTGGCCGAGAAAAGCAGCATCCTCTTTTGCTCCGGGGTATGGCCTAAAATTTCCTCAATGTCTTCTATGAAGCCCATGTTAAGCATTTCATCCGCCTCATCGAGGACTACCCACTCCAAATGCCCAAATTTCAGGTCGCCACGTTTCAGCAGATCGAGAATACGTCCGGGGGTTCCAACCACTATGTCGATGCCCTTGCGTAAACGGCGCTGCTGTTCTGTTATGGATTGTCCTCCGTAAAGCGTGCTGATGGTAATATCGCGCTTGCCGCGATATGATATGATTTCATCGGTTACTTGCAGTGCCAACTCACGGGTCGGCACCAGGATGAGTGCTTTTACAACGCCCGTTTTATCAGTTGAAAAATTCTCCAGTATTGGAATCCCAAATGCAGCAGTTTTCCCGGTTCCTGTTTGTGCCTGCCCAATAACATCAATGTTTTCGCTCATTAATACCGGTATCACCAGTTGCTGGATTGGGGTTGGTGATTCAAATCCTTTTTTTGCAATGGCTTTCAGGGTTTCATCGGAAAAACCGAATTGCAAAAATTCCTCTTGTTCTTTCATTGAATGAATTGTGTTTTAACATTTTTGCCCGCAAAAATACTTCAAACAGCACTTGCAACCAAAAATGATGAATTAAAAATGTGGGTAAATAATTGATTAGTACATTATTTTAATAGAGTGCTAACGATGGTCTAAGTAAAATCAATCACATACTAAGTCTAATCGGGGCGTGGGTTACTCCTTTACCAGATGCTTATAGCTATCCCAGTTGTTGATGATCTCTACAGCTTTCTGCAACGATTTATTCTCCTTGTTTACTACCTGAAAATAGTAGTTGGTTGAGAATAGGTTCTGGGCTATTAGACCTTTGATTTGTATTGAAAGCTCGTCCATTGATGTCTTTATGCCTTCGGCATCGTATGGTACTCCCTGTTTCTCGGCGTAATCGATAAGTTTGTTGATAACAATGTTATCCACATTGAAATGATTATCAAACTTATCAAATTTCGGGTATGATTTTTTAAGGAAGTCGCGTTGCTCATCGATGTACGATAGAACGAACTGGTTGATAATCCCTTTTCTCACCAGTTTCCCGTAGTAGTCCGAGTAGTAGCTGGTGTCGATGGGAATGAATAAGTCGGGCATTATTCCCCCGCCGCCGTACACGAGTTTTTGATTCTGGAGAGTGTAGAATTTCAGCGAGTCGGGAAAAGAGATGCTGTCCTGATTGAATAATTCTCCCTTTTCGTAGCGGCTGCTGAGATCCTTGTAGTAGCTGTCCAGTTTGCCCATGTTATAGGGTTTTTGAATCACCCTGCCGGTAGGAGTATGGTATCGGGCTACAGTAAGCCTGATCATCGATCCGTCGGGAAGCGGTAGCTGGTTTTGAACCAGACCCTTTCCGAATGAACGTCGCCCGACGATAATCCCTCTGTCCCAGTCCTGTACTGCTCCGGCTACAATTTCACTGGCCGAGGCCGATCCCTCATCCATAAGGATGATTAGCCTGCCTTTTCTGAATTCCCCTTTTTTGGTTGGGAAAAAATCGAAGCGTGGCGAATTTCTCCCCTCGGTATATACGACGAGTTTATTCTCGTCCAGAAACTGCTCCGAGAGGGCAACGGCAGCGTTGAGGAATCCGCCTCCATTTCCCCGTAGATCAAGGATCAGGTCGCGCATTTTTTCCTTTTTCAGCTTGCTAAGGGCAGTTAAAAACTCCTCTTCAGTTGTGAGCGAGAATCGGTTAAGTTTGATGTACCCAATGTGTGGCTCAACCATGTAGGCCGCATCGAGGCTATAAATAGGGATCTTGTCACGGGTAATAGTAAATTCAAGAATTTCCGAAAGTCCTTTACGCAGGATTTGAACCGTTACTTTTGTCCCCTTGTTCCCACGAAGCATTTTTGTAACATCAGAGTTCTTCAGGCCTACCCCGGCAATGGGCTTCCCATCAACATTGATAATCCTGTCTCCGGCGATAATGCCTACCCTTTCCGATGGACCTCCGGGCACGGGGTTAACCACGAAAAGGGTGTCATTCAATATATTAAATTCAATGCCAATGCCTTCGAAGTTGCCTTCGAGTGGTTCATTCATTGCCTTTACATCCTCTTTCGATATGTAAACCGAGTGAGGGTCGAGATTTTGTAAAACTTCAATGATGGCCTCTTCCACCAGCTTGTCTATATTGATAGTATCAACGTAGTCGCTCGATACGTACTGAAGAAAGCGATAGATTTTGAACAAGCTGAGATTGGACGAAATCTGTGCACTACCTGTAAAAGGGAAAAGTGCAATGGCTATGGTGAAGAGTATGGCGGTGAAACGATTTCGGAACATTAAGTTTAAATTTTTTCAGTTTTTTTGGCAAAGCGCAAACGGATTGTTCAATTAGTAACGTATTTATTTCGATAATGTTGTCGCTATTATTCCCATTCGATGGTAGCAGGAGGTTTTGAGCTTATATCGTAAACAACTCTGTTTATGCCTTTTACTTTGCCAATGATTTCGTTTGATATTTTTGACATGAACTCGTAGGGTAGGGGATACCAGTCGGCTGTCATGCCATCGACTGAGGTAACTGCCCGCAGGGCAACTACATACTCGTAAGTACGCTCATTGCCCGAAACGCCAACGGTTTGAATAGGCAGGAGTATGGCACCGGCTTGCCATATCTTACCATAAAGGTCGTATTCGCGAAGTCCATTCACATATATCGAGTCGGCCTCCTGCAAGATTTTGACCTTTTGCTCGGTAACCTCGCCTATGATTCTAATACCTAAGCCGGGCCCTGGGAAAGGATGGCGGTTTAGGATGATTGGGGCAAGCCCCATTTCTTGGCCAACACGCCTGACCTCGTCCTTGAAAAGCAGGCGCAGGGGCTCCACAATCTTCAGATTCATCCTTTCCGGCAATCCTCCTACGTTATGATGCGATTTGATAGCAACTGACTGTGAATTAATTGAAACGGATTCAATCACATCGGGGTATATGGTTCCCTGTCCCAGCCATTTAACGCCCTCAATTTTCTTGGCCTCGTGTTCAAAAACCTCAATAAAATTTTTGCCAATGCTCTTCCTTTTCAGTTCAGGATCGGTAATCCCTTGCAAACCTTGGTAAAACTTTTGCCTGGCATCAATACCCAATACATTAATACCCATGCTTTTATAGGAATCCAGAACACTCTCAAATTCATTCTTTCGGAGCAAACCGTGGTCAACAAAAATGCAATGGAGGTTATTGCCAATGGCGCGATGCAGAAGCATGGCCGTAACCGAGCTGTCCACTCCTCCCGATAGACCTAATACCACCCGATCGTTGCCAATTTGATTTTTAAGCATGGCTACCGTTTCCTCAATAAAAGAAGCAGGAGTCCATCCTTGGGAGCAGTGGCATATGTCCACAGCAAAATTTTTGAGAATGGCCAACCCCTCGGTAGTATGGTAAACCTCGGGATGGAATTGTAATCCGTACGTTTGCTCGCCATCGATTTTGAATGCACCCACTTCTCCCGAATCGGTATAGGCGATAGCGCGAAATCCATTGGGTAGCTGGACAATGGCATTGCCCTGTGATGTCCATACCTGTGTGCTTGGGGTAATCCCTTTGAAAAGTTGGGTTTCGTGGCCTGAGATAGAAAGGGTGGCTTTGCCATATTCCCTCTTTACCGATTGACTCACTTCACCCCCCAATCTTTTTACCAGAAGTTGTGCGCTGTAACCTATGGCCAGAAGAGGAACGCCCCTTTGAAATGAGTCGGGCTGAAAATCGGGTGCGCCGGGGTCATAAAAACAGACGGGGCTTCCCGATAGAATAATACCCTTCACGTTTCGATTGGGTTCGGGAATGTGATTGTAGGGGACGATTTCGCAATAGACATTAAGTTTGCGAATGCCCTTGGCTATCAGTTGAGTATATTGTGAACCGAAATCGAGGATTACAATTGAATCGCGCATGGGGTAGTGATAAAAAATGAGTGCGCAAATTTACGCTTTTTACATCATAAAACTGTGTGACGTTGTTTAATATTCTTTCCCTAATACCCTTTTTTTATGGGTATGTCAAACACGTCGCCATCGTTAGCAGGGTAGGTTTCAGGGAATATGGCCCGGGCTTGCTCAACAAGTACCGATACATCTTTGTATCTCGAAGAGAAATGTCCAATAATCAGCTTTTTTGCTCCGGCCATTTTGGCAATGGTGGCTGCCTGTGCTGCGGTGGAATGCCCGGTGGCTTTGGCCATTTTTTCCATATCGTTGCCAAATGTGGCTTCGTGGTAGAGGATGTCCACTCCCTCAACCATCGGTGCCAACTTTTCGAAAAATCGGGTATCGGAGCAGTAGGCATAAGAGCGTGGCAGGGAGGCATAGTAGGTTAGCACTTCATGTGGAATAATCCTCCCTTCAGGGGTTTCAAAGTCGCCACCTTGTTTTATCCTGTTAATTTCGGCAAGGGGTATTGAGTATTTCTCTATCAACTCCTTTTTTATATTCGGATATTTCACGATCTCACGAATGATAAAGCCATTTGAGGCTATGCGGTGTTTAAGGGGAATGCTTTCAACTACTATATCGCCTTGCTGATAAATAACTTTGCTCCTTTTGGTGTCGAGGGATATGAAGCGTATGGGGAACATCAGTTCATCAACGAAAAAATTGATATTCTGCCTGAGAATAGGCTCCAGCGGAGCATGGGCGTATATGGTCAACTCTTTATTTCGTCCTAAAAGGTTCAGGGTTGAGATTAACCCTACCAGGCCAAGCACGTGGTCGCCATGGAGGTGGGAGATAAAAATGGAATCGATGCGGGAGAATTTGGCTTTATACCGCCGTAGTTGAATCTGTGTGCCTTCAGCACAGTCAATTAAAAACAACCGCTCACGTGCATTGAGCACGTGAGCGGAAGGAAATCTTTGCGATGTGGGCAGTGCGCTGCTACTGCCTAAAATGGTTATCGAAAAAGTCACTACTTATTCTCACTTTCAGCCTTTCTGATTATTTCAGCTGCCTCGTTGCGAGAGTATGCAATGTTAAGAACTGTATCCAGCTGAGAAATGGTAATGAGCCTTTCGACAGCATCGGTGAGCCCGGTGAGCACAAAAGTGCCATTGGCATTTTTGCATAACCTGTTGGCAACAAGAATGGCGCTTAACCCCGATGAGTCACAATATCGGCACGACGAAAGGTCGAGCACAATATTCTTTTCACCGTTGCCTGATATGAGCACCAACTCCGATTTAAGACTGGGAGCAATATTGGTATCCAACTTTTCTTCGAGAACCTCTATCACCGTGTAGTTCTCAAGCTTGTTAATCTTAAATTCCATTGCCATCAGATTTTTGAGTTAACGGTTTAACATCTATTTTGCTGTCTCATCCGATTGTTCGCTGCCCTCTTCTGCTTTTTTGCTTTTGGCTTTGGTTTTTGCTTTGGCTTTCACTTCTTTTTCAGCCTCTACTTCACTTTCCTCCTTTTTTGCCTTGGCTTTGGTTTTGGTTGCGGCTTTCTTCTTCTCAACAGGTTCTGTTGTTACTTCTACCTCTTCTTTTTTCTCCGTTTCCTCTTTTTTAACCTTAGCCTTGGCAGGTTCTTTCGCTTTCTTGCTTTCCTGAATCTCTACTTTCTTCTGATTTTCTTCGAGTTCGGTTTTCAGGGCAGCCAATTCGGAAATATCCCCTAAGGTAGTCTTTTCTAAACTAGCTTTCAACTTTTTTACAGCTTTTTCTGTGGTTGAAGTCTTACTTTTTTTCTCGGCTTTGCCTTCCGACTTCCTGACATCCTCATAAACTCTGCTGTGCGAGAGGATTATACGCTTAGCTGATTTGTTGAATTCAATGACTTTAAATTCTAACTTTTCATCAATTTTTCCTACCGTTCCATCCTCTTTTACAAGATGTTTGGGAGTAACAAAACCTTCAACCCCGTATGGAAGGGCAACGACAGCCCCTTTATCGAACGTTTCGATAATGGTGCCCTCATGAATGGAATCGACGGTGAAAATGGTTTCGAATACGTCCCATGGATTCTCTTCAAGGTGCTTGTGTCCCAAGCTTAAACGCCTATTTTCCTTGTCTATGCTTAGAACTACCACTTCGATATCGGCACCAACGGTGGTAAATTCAGCCGGATGTTTAATTTTCTTTGTCCAGCTAAGGTCGGAAATATGGATGAGGCCATCTACTCCCTCTTCAATTTCAACGAATACGCCAAACGAGGTGAAATTCCTTACCTTGGCAGTATGGCGGGAGCCAACGGCATATTTTTCCTCAATCTTATCCCATGGATCGGGTTTGAGCTGTTTGATCCCCAGCGACATTTTCCGCTCCTCACGATCAAGTGTGAGTATCTGAGCTTCAACCACATCGCCTACTTTCATGAATTCCTGAGCGCTTCTAAGGTGCTGACTCCACGACATCTCCGATACGTGGATTAATCCTTCAACACCGGGGGCTATTTCCACAAATGCTCCATAATCGGCCATGACAACAACTTTACCCTTGGTTATATCACCAACTTTAAGATTGGGATCAAGGGAATCCCACGGATGTGGGGCAAGCTGTTTCAGACCAAGAGCAATGCGTTTCTTGGCATCATCGAAATCGAGGATAACCACGTTGAGTTTTTGGTCAAGCTCAACAATCTCCTCGGGATGGGTAACCCGTCCCCATGATAAATCGGTTATGTGGATTAATCCGTCAACACCACCCAGATCGATAAATACTCCGTAGCTGGTAATGTTTTTAACGGTTCCCTCGAGCACTTGTCCTTTTTCAAGTTTTGCAATAATTTCTTTTTTCTGCTGTTCGAGTTCCTCTTCAATAAGTGCTTTGTGCGAAACCACCACGTTCTTATACTCCTGGTTAATTTTAACCACCTTGAACTCCATGGTTTTGCCAACAAAAATATCGTAATCGCGAATGGGCTTAACGTCAATTTGTGATCCGGGTAGGAAGGCCTCGATACCGAATACATCGACAATCATGCCGCCTTTGGTACGGCACTTAATGTATCCCTTGATAATTTCATCTTTTTCCAGGGCCTGGTTAACGCGATCCCATGAGCGCATTGAACGGGCTTTTTTGTGCGAAAGCACAAGCTGTCCACGCTTGTCCTCCTGGTTTTCAACGTAAACTTCCACGACATCGCCTATTTTCAGGTCCGGATTGTGGCGGAATTCGCTTAGGCTAATAACTCCTTCGGATTTATAACCAATGTTGATAACAACCTCACGTTTGGTCAATGCGATCACCGTGCCATCTACCACTTCGCCCTCACCCACTGACGAGAGGGTCTTGTCGTACATCTCAAGTAGTTCGGCTTTTTGTTCTTTGGAGTATGGCTCATCCTGTGCATAAGCCTCCCAGTCAAATTCTTCGGGTTTTACATTGACGACTTTGTCGACGACGGGTGCCACAATGTCTTCCATGGGATCTTCATCCCTTTCGAGTTCGGGGTCATCGCTGCCCTTTGCTTCGGTACCTTCGTTCTCTAACTGAGAATCATCTTGATACTGACCTTCATTCTCTTCAAATACTTCTTTTGAAGCGTTTTCTTCTTGATTAATCATTAAACTTGTTTAAAATTAATAAGTTAGACATTATACGTAATAAAAATGTGAGTGCAAAAATACATAACTTTATCATTTATAGGAAAAAAAGATGATTTTTTTTGCTCTACGCGTTATGATTCAACGGCAAAGGCTTAACCAGATGTATTTAACGGAATAAAAGAATTCCTACTTCGAAATAGGTTTAGACTTGTCAATGAAATAAATTTTTTATGCTTTCTGTTTTTAGGCTTGAATAACTTATCTTTGAGCCAAGCGAAATTCGGCTTGTAGCCCCTTATTGGGTAAAATTCTATTTTTTACTATAAAAGCATCAAATGAAGCGAATACTTGTAACGGGAGGAGCAGGATTTTTAGGCTCGCACCTTTGTGAACGGTTGCTCGACGAAGGCAACGATGTGATTTGTCTGGATAATTTTTTTACGGGTAGTAAGTCCAACATTGTCCATCTGCTAAAAAATCCATATTTCGAGTTGGTCAGGCACGATGTTACCATGCCCATTTTCATTGAGGTTGACGAAATATATAATCTTGCTTGCCCTGCTTCGCCCATTCATTATCAGTATAATGCCATTAAAACCGTTAAAACTTCGGTAATGGGGGCCATAAATATGTTGGGCCTGGCCAAAAGGCTGAAGGCAAAAATCCTTCAAGCCTCCACAAGCGAGGTGTATGGCGACCCTGAGATACACCCTCAGCCCGAGAGCTACTGGGGCAATGTTAATCCCATTGGCCCTCGGTCGTGCTATGACGAGGGGAAGCGCTGTGCAGAAACGCTTTTTGTGAATTACCACGATCAGAACGATGTGGATATCAAAATCGCCAGAATTTTTAATACGTATGGACCGAGGATGCACCCCAACGATGGAAGGGTAGTCTCGAATTTTATCGTACAGGCCATTAAAAATCAGAATATTACCGTATACGGTCAGGGAACGCAGACGCGAAGCTTTATGTATGTTGACGATTTGGTCGAGGCTCTGATTAGGTTAATGAATACAAACAATGGCGTAACAGGCCCTGTGAACCTGGGGAACCCCAACGAGTTCTCCATTCTGGAGTTGGCCAACCTGGTGCTGGAGCTAACGGGAAGTTCATCAAAGATTTCGTACCAAAGTTTGCCGGTGGATGACCCTATACAGAGACGTCCCGATATAACCTTGGCAAAAAAATTACTCAATGGTTGGGAGCCCCGTATCCAACTGCGTGATGGACTTATTAAAACCATTGAATATTTTAAAGATTTGCTCAAGAATAGCTGATGCGGAATGCAAGAGAATATGCAGCATTTCGAATTAGAATCACGTACTTAGACAGCGTTTAAGATAACGCAGACATGGATTTGCTCTTTTTCACACTGATCTGAATAGTTGTTTATTAATGCAATTTCAAGATGGATCAAATAAAGGTACTTATAACCGGGGCTAATGGACAGCTGGGTACTGAGATACAGCGTCTGGCTCAACAGCATCCCAAGTTAAATTTTCTGTTTACCGATGTTGATACGCTGGATATTACTGATGCCGAAGCCGTAAAATCCTTCTTTCTGAGCTATAAGCCTGATTATTTAATTAATTGTGCAGCCTATACGGCTGTCGATAAGGCTGAAGAGGACGTGGAGAATGCCAATCGCCTGAATATCGATGCTCCGGCCATCCTTTCTGCTGCGGCGGATAGGGAAGGTTTTAAATTGATACACATTTCAACCGACTACGTTTTCAACGGTATGACGTGGAAACCCTACGATGAGGATGATTCTCCCGCACCCGCTTCGGTTTACGGATCATCGAAGTATGAGGGCGAAAAGGAGGTTTTGAAGTCGGAAAATGCGATGGTCGTTAGAACGTCGTGGCTTTACTCCGTTTATGGTAAAAACTTTGTAAAAACTATTATTTCGAAGGGCGGTACCCTGCCCGAATTGAGGGTTGTGTACGATCAGATAGGCTGTCCTACCTGGGCGCACGATTTGGCCCAAGCCCTCGTTGACATCGTGGAAATGGGAAAGGATAAGTTTACCCCCGGTATATACCACTACTCCAACGAGGGTGTATGCAGTTGGTACGATTTTGCGATAGAAATCGTATCGTTCTATGATCTTAAATGCAAAATTATTCCTATCTTAACCAGCGAGTATCCTTTGGCAGCCAATCGTCCGCCCTATAGCGTTTTTAATAAACGCAAGGTGAAGGAAGTGTATGGAATTCGCATTCCACATTGGAAAGAAAGCCTGCTGAAGTGTTTAACTGCATTAAAGCAAAAAGAAGAGATGTAGCAGTATCTAACCACAAAATTTACCACTATGAAAAATTCTGAAGTTGATGCATTGATCCAGAAAAAGGCTGAGCAGTGGTTACAGCCCGAATTTGATAAGCATACCCGGGATGAGGTGAAAAAACTTATGGAGACCAATCCCAAAGGGCTGGTTGATGCCTTTTACAGGGATTTGGAGTTTGGCACCGGTGGGTTGAGAGGAATCATGGGAGTGGGCACAAACCGTATGAACAGGTACACTCTGGGAATGGCAACTCAGGGCTTGGCCAACTACTTGTTGAAGCAATTCTCGTACCTGCCCGAGATTCGTGTGGCCATTGCTTTCGACTCGCGGAACAACAGCATGGAATTTGCCAAAACATCGTCGCAGATCATGAGCGCAAATGGCATTAAAGTGTACCTTTTTGAAGCTTTGCGCCCTGTTCCGCAGCTGAGCTTTACCATTCGCACTTTCAAGTGCCATAGCGGTATTGTAATCACTGCATCTCACAATCCCAAGGAGTACAATGGATTTAAGGTTTATTGGGAGGATGGTGCACAGATTGTACCGCCTCACGATATCAATATCATCAAAGAGGTGCAAAAAATCTCTTCGGTTTCCGAAGTGAAGTTTGATGGCGATGATAATCTCATCAAGATTATTGGAACCGAAACCGATGAAATTTACCTGAACACATTGGCTTCCATGTCGTTGTCGCCGGAGATCAATCTCAAACACCGTAATCTGAAAATAGTTTACACGCCCATCCATGGCACGGGAGTGAAGCTTGTTCCCAAGTTGCTGCATAAGTTTGGTTTTGCAACGGTTACCACCATTGCCCAGCAGAATGTGATTGACGGGAATTTCCCCACGGTTGAATCGCCTAATCCCGAGGAGGGATCGGCCCTGATGCTGGCCATTAAAAAAGCCGAGAAGATTGACGCGGATATCGTTATGGGAACCGATCCCGATGGCGATAGGGTGGGGCTCGGCATAAAAAATCACCTTGGGAAATATATTCTGCTCAATGGCAACCAGGCAGCAACGCTGCTTATCTTTTACCTGCTCACCAAGTGGAAAGAGAAGGGAATGATCAAGGGTAAAGAATATATTGTAAAAACCATCGTCACAACCGACCTGCTTGCCGACATGGCCAAGGAGTTTGGCGTTGAGTGTTTTGAAGTGTTAACGGGATTTAAGTACATTGCAGAAATAATCAGGAAGCTGGAAGGCACCAAAACATTCATAGGCGGAGGCGAGGAGAGCTATGGATACCTTGCGGGGACCAATTCGCGCGATAAGGATGCCATACTCTGTTGCGCACTGTTTTCAGAGATTGCAGCTTGGGCAAAGGATCAGGGTAAAACCCTGTATCAACTGCTCATTGAGGTTTACCTTAAGTTTGGACTTTACAAGGAGCATCTAATTTCGGTTACAAAGAAAGGTAAAGAGGGAGCCGAAGAGATCAGTGCCATGATGGAAAGATTTCGTTCCAATCCACCTAAAACGATTGGAGGATCGCCTGTAAAGGTGGTGCATGACTTTAAAAAGCAGCAAACTCAAAATATTGCCAAAGGGACGTTGGAGGCCATCAAACTACCCAAGTCGGATGTCCTTCAATTTATCACCGAGGACAGTACCCGGATTTCAATCCGGCCTTCGGGTACCGAGCCAAAGATTAAGTTTTACTTTGGAGTTAAGGGGCAAATCAAATCGCCGGCCGAGTATGAGATAGTGTTGAAAAAGCTGGATGCGAAGATTGAAGGGATTATCAAGGAGATGAATTTGTAGGGTCTATCATAAAATTTTGAAATCAAGTATTACCCATTGGATATGAAAAGTTTTCGGAAGGAGTTGTGGTTTGAGACCAGCAGGCGTCGTGAGTTGATAAACATTACCCCTTCGGTTATGCAATGCCTCAAGGAGAGCGGCGTGCAGGAAGGGCTGCTGCTGGTTAACGCCATGCACATAACCTCGAGCGTTTTTATTAATGACGATGAATCGGGGCTGCACCACGATTTTGAGGTTTGGCTGGAGAAGTTGGCCCCCGAAAAACCCTATTCGCAGTATAAGCACAATGGTTTTGAGGATAATGCCGATGCCCATTTGAAGCGCACCATCATGGGGCGCGAGGTGGTGGTGGCCATTACCGAAGGGAAGTTGGATTTTGGCCCCTGGGAGCAAATTTTCTATGGTGAGTTCGATGGGAAACGACGGAAGCGGGTACTTGTGAAGATAATCGGTGAATAGTTTACTAACGGTTGAAGAAATCATTAAAATTTGCCTCAATAATCCGGGCGAAATCGTCAGGTGTTTTGTTTAACCTCTGCGCAGCATGGTTGTATAAATCGGCAATTGTAGCGCCCGAATCATCGGTTTCAAGGAAAAGGCGGTTGAGTGGTATGGCTTCCAATGATTCCAAAACTTTGCTTTGGCTATCGAGGATGTGGTGCCCAAACGAGAGGTAAAACCCCAGTTTAACCAGCTGCAGAGCCTGACGGGCATTGCCCCTGAATCCATGAATGGCCCACTGAAGAGTACCGGTATCATAACCTTTCTTCATTCGAACCAGTTCATCCCAAGCTTTTACGCAGTGGATAATTACCGGTTTGTTCACAGCTTGGGCAATGGCCAACTGCTCGGCAAATACACGCTTTTGAACATCAAGCGTGGGGCCTCGCAATTTGTCAAGCCCTATTTCGCCAATACCTATGACGTTGGGTTGTAAAGAAATGGTTTTTAAAATGTTCAACTGTTCCTCCATATTCCCCTGATGGGCATACCAGGGATGAATGCCAACGGTATAAAGCTTATCAGCTTCAATTTGGGCAATATCGTTTGTGGATAAGCTTCTTACCTCAACGGTATTGTCGATCATTGAATGCAAATGTGTATGGAAATTGATGTACCTCATGGAGTTGTTTTCAACGTTCTGCCATAGTAAACACTCTTGCTACCCAAAAGGGTAAAAAATTATAGATCAACGGTGAGCCCATCGAATGCCAAAAAAACATTTTGCGGCAATTCCTTTTGAACCTCAGCATGAAGCCCCATCTGGTGGCTTATATGGGTTATGTACGCCTGTTGTGGTTTAACTTCGGCAATCAGGGCAAGGGCTTCACGGAGTGAAAAATGCGATAAATGCTTCCTCTGCCTGAGGGCATTAACAATAAGGCAGCTTGTTCCGGCCATTTTCTCCTTTTCCTCGTCGGCAATGCCATTGGCATCAGTAATGTACGTCAGATCGTCGATGCGAAACCCATATACCGGCATTTTGTGATGCATAACCCTAATGGGTAGTACGTCTATACTATTTACCCTGAACGACCTGCCGTCGATGACATGTAAATTCATTTCGGGAGAGCCTGGGTACTTATCCTCACTGAATACGTATCCGAAAATATTCTTAATGGCTGTATGCACCCTTGGTTCTGCCCATATATCCATGGGTCGGTTCAAAAAGTAGTTGAAAGCACGGATATCGTCGAGCCCGGCAATATGATCACGGTGTTCGTGTGTAACAAGGATGGCATCCAGATTCATAACATTGGCCGTGAGCATTTGCTGACGAAAGTCGGGCCCTGCATCAATAAGCACCGTGCTTCCGTTATGCTCTATCAGTGCTGAGGTTCGCAACCTTCGGTCGCGTGGATCTTCCGAATGGCAGACCTGACAAGGGCAGGTAATTACAGGGACACCTTGTGATGTTCCGGTTCCTAAAAAGGTTATTCTCACTGCTTCAAGAGATTCGATTGGTTACAATAAAATGACCTCTGTATGGCGTAATCGTTCAAAAGTACATGAAATTTTTGTTCATGCCAACGAAAACGTTCTCATCTTTTTAGCTGCCAAATCGGCAAAGAACCTCTTTCAGGTGTATTGGACAACTATGATTGTTCTAAGATAGTGATAATCAAATGGTAATTGATATAAGAATTCTTACTGCTCAGTAATTTCTTTGTCAGCATAGGCCGGACAGGGTACGCCATTGTAGCATGAACTGAAAAAACAGCAGAAAGTGATGAATAGCACCAGCACTATCAGAATCTTCTTTGTTTTCATGGTTTTATATTTTTCAGAAGATATTTCACAAGTAATCCAAAATAATGTTTGTCATTTTGTACTACAAAATAAAGCAAGTTGTTCCGAAGGAATGTATCAGAATATGAGAAAAATAGGCTGATATAAATCACCTTGTACCCTTTTTGGGCTAATAGTGTAACTAAATGGACTGGTTTACCCTTTCTTTTACGCAAGGAATCAAGTAAAATTGTTTTTACCTCATCAAATCATCTTCATACTCAGTTCTATTCAACCTGTCAGTATTATTGCAGCTAATTGTTACTTTTGTAAAAAAAACAAATGAAGGGTCGGTTATACCTTATACCTACCACTCTGGGTGGCGAACAGTGGGAAAAGGTTGTTCCCAACCATGTTGCAACAATAACACGCAGTTTACGCTATTTTATAGCTGAAGATGTTCGAACGGCAAGGCGATACCTGTCGCGTTTGGGAATGTCGGTTCCCATAGATGAATTAGTATTCGATACGTTGAATGAGCATTCAACACTTGCCGATGTACACCATTTAATTGTTCCGCTGCAATCGGGGACTGATGTTGGGCTAATATCGGAGGCGGGGGTTCCTGCAATAGCCGACCCCGGCTCGTCACTCATACGATTGGCACATGAAAAAGGGATTCAAGTAGTCCCTTTGACAGGAGGGAGCAGCATCTTAATGGCCTTAATGGCCAGCGGGCTTAATGGCCAAAGTTTTGCCTTTGTGGGTTACTTGCCCATCAAACCCGACGAAAGGAGCAGACGTATTCGACAGCTGGAGGCCCGGTCGAGGGATGAGGGGCAAACCCAGCTGTTCATTGAGGCTCCTTATAGGAATAATCAGCTTTTAAAGGCTTTGGTTTCCATACTTCATCCCGAAACATACCTGCACATTTCCTGTGATTTAACTCTTGAAACCGAGTTTGTTGCCACGCGAAGGGTTAAAGAATGGGCAAATCACATACCCAATCTGCATAAGCGACCATGCGTGTTTGGTATTCTGATGGAGAATTAATGATTGCTTTTAATCTTCAGCCTCTGTGCCTGTAGATTTCTTCCCCAGCACATCCAGTTCGAATATCAGCGGTGAAAAGGGGGGAATTGTACTTGAACCGTTTTCCTTATATGCCAAATAGCTGGGAATAATAACCTTGGCGTAGGTATAGGTAGTTAAATGTCTAAGGGCTACTGAAAATCCATCGATATAGCCACTCCCTCCCACAGTAACCTTGATGGGCACGTAACTTTTATTTGCATCGTAGGTACCATCCTCTTCGGCAACGCTTTGAATATTAGTGTCGAATAAAAAGTTGTCCAAGAAACGGCCTTGGTAAAATACCGATACGATATCGTTGTCTTTAATCTCCTGATCGGTGGGTTGAGTGTATAAGCTGTTGCTTGTATGATGATCGTCAGCCGGAATTTTCTCTGTAATTGCAAGGAAATACATACTATCTATCCGTATGCTGTCCAAAATGGCCTCAGGGTAAAATTCATCCAGGTAATTATCGATGAGCTCCTGCTCATAGGCGTTGGGATCTTTAACAACCCGAAGTAATTCAACATCGATAATGACCGAACTGAAAGGAGGAAGGGTTTTATACTTGTTTCCCCCATATGCCAGTCGTGAAGGAAGTATCAACCTTGCCTTTCCACCCTCGTTAATTAATCCTAAGCCTTCCGATAATCCTGCTACTAACGGGTTTATCTTGTTGCTCAACTTCCGAAATGCCGGGATATAGCGTGTGGCAGAGGAATATATGTCGAATTTTTTTGCTATGCTATCGTTGTTTGTTTCAAAGACATCTCCGTCCAAATCCATGTTGGTATAGTTAATAATAACATAGTCATCAGTGCCGGGTTTTAAACCGTTTACGCTATCCCCTTCATCGTTGATGATGTAGTAAAGTCCTGAAGCCGTTTTGATTGCATTGGGATAGTGAATGCTAATATACGCTTCCAGCCTTAGCAATTCGTCGGCTTCCCGTTCATCTACAGTTTTCTCACAGCCGCTAAGCGAAATAAGCAGCACCAAAATCGATGTTAAAAAATATCTATGGTTGTTCATATTGCAAATTGATATTACTTGATACTATCCAATCTAAGTTCATAAAACAATGGCGTATAGGGCGGAACTCCGGAGGTTCCATGTATGCCATAACCCAACGAAGAAGGGACTACCAACTCCAGCCTATCGGTGGGCGACATTTGCATAAAGCCAAACATCAACCCTTCGGTGCTATAGTTATTGTCAAGAACCATCATTTTACCTTCGTTGGGAGCCTCGTTAACTATCTCTCCATTTAAAATTCGTTCCCTATACCAACCGTAAATGGTATCGCCAAACGAAGGATAAGTCTCAGATAACGAATGGTTTACATGTCTTTTCCAAAAGCCGATGGTATCTTGTACAAACCCTTCATTTTGGCTTACAAAGTTAGCGATACTTTTTTGCTCTGCCTTAATATGATTATTGATAACGGAAAAAATAAGTATATCGTATCCCAAAGGCGACCATGCAGGAACAGGTCCAACACTGTGCCCTCCAAAACCGAGGATTGAAGAGAAATATATGGAGGCAAACTCCGTTTCGCGGCATTGTATCAGGCCTCTGCCAATCCCCTCTATCAGCTTATTGTCTCCGGCTATGACAACAATGGGGTCAAAGGAGATAACCGAGGTATCGAGCCCCGCTTTGATCGCGATTTCGGGAACATTGGTATCGAAAATAAAATTTCCCTGACCAAAAATGTAACCCACATACCAAAATGCAACGGAATCGCCGGGTGCAACCATATAGCCGTAACCCTTCTTTTGGATGGCATGGTAAACGTTGTTATGCTTGGTAAAGTTGATTTTTTTACTTTTCAGTTCCCTTTCAATGAGAGCATTATCCTTCTCCAGCCTTTCATCGTTCTCGGATTTTGAACATCCAACTGAAAAGCAAATGGTTAAAGCGATAAGAATTGAAATATGCCGGAATCGAAATCTCATTCTTTTCTGGGGTTAACCTCAACAATCTCCACCTCGAAGATAACGGATGTGAAAGCCGGTACGATTCCGGTGGAACTGCCGCCTTGCCCAAAAGCAAGATTGGAAGGAATGATGAATAAAGCCCTCTCGCCGGGATACATCATGCCAATGGCTTCCTCCAATCCGGGTATCACCTGCCATTTCTGACCGTAAACAAATTGGAAAGCCTCGTTGCGTTTCCATGTGGAATCGAAATACTTGCCGTTGAAAAAACGCCCTTCGTAGTGAACGGTAACGGTATCGCCAAGCCTTATTTTATTCCCACTGCCTGCATGAATGGGGATGTAGTACAATCCCGATTCCGTGGGCTCGAAGTTCAACTCCTGATTTTCGATGTATTGCTTTAGAATCACCTTTTCGTATTCCCCAAAATCTTCAATCCAGTTTAAAAAAGCTTCTTTTTCCTGTTCGAATTCCTTCTCCGATAGGATATTCATCATCATTATGTCAACCCTCATATAATCATCGGGTTTGAAGAATTGGGGGAGGGTGGTTTCAAGGGTTTTGGTAAAAAAATCAGCAGCGGATATGTAAAACGTTGCGCTATCGCCTTTGGCCAACAGGGTGAAACATTCGTCGATGGCCCCGGGAAATGGAGGGTCGGTGAGTTGGAATGTCCTTATTCCATGAAAAAAAACGGAGTCGCCGGGTGTTCTGTATGCAATGGAAACGGTAACGTAGTTGTTTGGCTTTGCCTGTTGTGCATCTTCACCTATGGCGATGAGTTTGTAGTGGATGTTGCTTCGGGTAACCGAAAACCCGGGAAACACGGACGATTGGTTGCCACAACTGCTTAAAACTAAAATGCTTATTAGGCATGCTGCCAACTTTTCCCTCATCGATTCAGTATTTGGTACGACATTAATATTGAGTAAAAGTATAAAAAAAGTGTTAATTGGCAATTACCGATAGCAAATGAATATCATAAACAATTATTGATCGGGGTGGAATTTTATCGCTGTCACCCAGTAGTCCATGCGCCAAATGGGGTGGTAGAATAAATTTTGCATGCTGCCCCTGATGCATTAACAGAATGCCCATTTCCAATCCCGATTCCACACCCCCGTGCCCAACCATAAACTCTTTGGGTTTTCCGTTTTGCGATGTGTAGCAAAGGGTTCCGTCTAAAAGCGATAGTTTGTAGTCTAAAATTACAATATTGCCCGTTACGGGCTTTGGCCCGGAGGGTTCCCCCCAAATCAGGTAGAAAAGCCCGGATTGATTTTCATTAATACTATCGAGTTTGTGACGCTCAATGTAGGCCTCAATTTTTTCTCTATCCTTGGCCACCAAGCCCTTGTTGATGTTCTCCAATGTTTTTTTTGCCTCCGAAACCGAAATGTTGGGTTTTTTATCGCCTTCGGAATTACACCCGATTATTAGAATCGTTAGAAGTAGGATGATATAAAATATACAGCGCTTCACTCTTGGGTTAATTCGTTGTGATATTGATGCAAAGCTTTTTCAAATAGCTTTTCAGTCTCTTCAAGCGAGTGGAACGATTTTCCCCCCGCAGCGTTGATATGGCCGCCGCCGTTGAAAAATTCTTTACAAAGCTTGTTAGCAGGGAACTGACCCCTGGAACGAAGCGATACTTTTATATATCCGTCGTTCTCAACAAACAGGGCAGACAGGACAATCCCCTGAATGGCAAGCGGCTGATTAACCAATCCCTCAGTATCGCCAATTTTATGGTTAAAACTTACCAACTCCTTTCTGGTTAACGATATGTATGCGGCATTGTGCTCAGAGAAAACTCTCATCTTTTTTTCCAGAGCATACCCTAACAAACGCATCCTGTCGGCCGAGAAAGTGTTGTACACCCTGCGTTGTGCATCTTCCACTTTAACCCCTTTCTGTATAAGCTGAGCAGCAATCTCGAATGTTCGCGGGTACGAACAGGAGTAGCTGAATGAGCCCGTATCGGTCATTATCCCCACAAAAAGGCTAATGGCAGCATTGTAGTTAATAAGATCCTGTCCGCCCAATTCCAGTGCAAATTCGTACACCAGCTCGGCGGTTGAACTGACATCGGTATCGGATATGGCAATATGGAAAGAGGGTTCAGGAAAGGGGTGATGATCGATGAGCACTTTTTTCCCCGTGGCCTTGTCAAACCACTGGCCCATTTCCTCCAATCGGGAGGGGCTGTTGAAATCAACGGCAAAAAGTACCTTGGCATTATTAATGAGTGCTTTAGCCTTGGCCGGATTGTAAAAAAAGTTAACCACTTTTTTTGAATCGGGAAGCCATTTCAGGAAAGCGGGAAAAGCATTGGGTAAGATCATGGACGATTCAACGCCGTACAACTTAAGCACGTGGTAAAGCCCCAGCATTGAACCCAATGCATCGCCATCGGGGTTGTGGTGTGATACAATCACTATTTCACCTTTGGCATCTATCAGCGATTTGACCTTTTGTACCTTTTCGGAGAAATCGGTAAGCATAATCGGTGTTAATATTTGAAAAACCCAAAGGTAATATAAAAAACCATTAGGATAAATAGGATTTTTTGCCTAAGTTTGGGGATAAACTTACAGGAAATGAGAACCGACAGAACCTTTGCTATGATAAAACCCGATGCCATAGAACGTGGGCATCTGGGTGAAATTCTTTTTATTATCAACCGTGCGGGTTTTAACATTGTAGCCATGAAAATGACCCGCTTGAGTGCCGACGAAACCAAGCGTTTTTACAGTATGCATCAGGGGAAGGACTTTTTCGAGAAGTTGGCAAGCTACATCTCGTCGGGGCCGGTAGTTCCCCTTATCCTTGAGAAGGAGAATGCCGTTGATGCTTTTCGTAAGCTGATTGGCGCTACAAACCCTGAGAAGGCTGAGGAAGGTACCATACGAAAGCGATTTGCCGTGGATTTAACCAGGAATTCCATTCACGGTGCCGATAGCCCTGAGAACGCCTGCAGGGAGTGGTCGTTCTTCTTCCCCGAGAGGGAGATAGGATAGTTGCAAGGCATACATTGGACCAGTCAAGGGTTATAATTCCCCATTCCAAATTGAGAATTGACTGTTGATAGTGGAAATCCCTGCTTAACCCATTGGGTTGGTGATACTATTCGTTTTGGCTAAAAAATAATTACCTGAGGACGATATCGCTTATCACTTCGTAACCGAAATACTCGTTGATGGAGGCAATAATCTTTCGCTTGTTCATCATCAGCTCGTTGCGCGATACCGATGAGCTGAGGGAAACGAAAAGTTTTCCCTTTTTGAAGGTAACCGATTGGGTAAAGGAGTTGATGTGGGGATCAATGATCTGATTCCATACTCCCACAAGCTGCGCTTCCAGTATCCTGTCGCTGTGCTTATACTGACTCAAAAACTCTTTTATGGCATCGCCAATCGATATCCCTTCCATGCCTCTTGCGTTGGTTTTTGGTTTACTTCGTTCTCTGCAGGGTTACCTCTCCGTTTTCAACTTGAAATAGGCTGTGACCGCTACCAATCCTTTCGAGGATGTCGTCAAGCCTGGCCTTATTGGTATCAGTAATGAATATCTGGCCAAATTCATCCTGCGCCACAAGGCGAATGAACTGTTCAACCCGTGTTCTATCCAGCTTGTCGAATATATCATCCAGCAACAGGATAGGTTTTTGCCCTGATATCTGCCGCATGAAATCGAATTGAGCCAGTTTTAGTGCAATAAGATATGTTTTCTGCTGCCCCTGAGAACCCTCCCTTTTAATAGGATGCCCATTGAGGTTAAGAATAAAATCATCCTTGTGGATGCCCTTGCCTGTGTATTGCAGCATTTTGTCCCTTTCGAAATTCTCTTGCAGCAGGTCAAGAAGATTTGTGCCCTCCAGATCGGACTGGTATAACAGCTCTACCCTCTCGGCATCGTTGGACACGATACGGTAATAGTCCTCGAAAATTGGGCTGAGTTTATTGGAGAACTCCAATCTCCAATCATATACCGGTTTCGACAGCTCGTTGAGCTGCTCATCAATCACGGCAAACAGGTCGGAATACGCAACGGTTTGGTTGTACTTGGTTTTAAGCAGTCTATTTCGATTCAATAGTAACTTGTTGTATCTCATTATATTGTCGAGATACGGCCTGTTGTACTGCGATATAACGCTATTCATATACCGCCGCCTCTCCTCGCTGCCCTCAAGGATCAACGAGGTGTCGGCAGGAGAAACCACCACTATGGGAAGTAGTCCTATATGGTCTGATAGCTTATCATACTGATTGCCGTTGCGCTTCAGCGTTTTTCCCTCGTTCCGTTTTACTGCGCAGTAAATATTCTCCTCCTTCTCTTTAAGTTCGTATATCCCTTGCAGGACGAAGTATTCCTCACCATGCCTAATATTCATGTAGTCAATGGAGTTGAAATAGCTTTTGCTCATGGATAGGTAAAAAACAGCATCCAGCAGGTTGGTTTTCCCCTGTCCATTGTTACCAACAAAGCAATTTATCTTTGGGTGCAATTTAACGTCAGCTTGTTGATACGATTTGAAATTCAGTAAGATTAATTGCTTAAGGTGCATGGCGTTATTGATATCATATCCTTTAGGCAAAGGTAGCCAGAAAAACCGTCCATAAAATATTTTGGTAAATATTTCAACATAAACGAAAAACCATTACTTTTGCGGTTGCTTTTAAAAAAACAGATTTCTGTTAATTGCTTATATACTTTTTTTAAATATACCGATAACTTCCATGGCAAAGAAAAAGAAAGAAACACAGGACACAAGTGCAGAGGCTTTGCAAAATGCACTAACCAAGACAGAGCAGTACATCGAAAATAATCAGAAAAGTTTAACCATCATTGTTTTGGCCATCGTTGTAATAGTTGGCTTGTTCTTGGGATACAAAAAGTTATACATAGCACCCAAGGAGGCCGAAGCACAGGTACAGATTTTCCCTGCAGAGCAATATTTTGAGAAGGACTCTTTCAATTTAGCACTTTTTGGCGATGGCAACTATCTGGGTTTCGTTGATATTATTTCAAACTATAGCCCCACCAAAACAGGTAACCTTGCCCATTACTATGCAGGAATCTGCTACCGCGCAATGGGCGATTATGACTTGGCCATTGAGCATTTAAAAAAGTTCAATCCCAAGGACAGAATGATTGGCTCGGTAGCCTATGGCTCCATAGGGGATTGTTACGTTCAGCTGGGGCGCCTTGATGATGCTGCCAAGTATTATGTCAAAGCGGCTAATTACGGAAAGAATACATTCACCACCCCACTATACTTAATGAAAGCAGGCATAGTGTACGAAGAGTTGGGCCAGTTTTCGGAAGCGCTTAAGGTTTACAACAGGATTAAAACGGATTATTCAAAATCTACAGAGGCGCGTGATGCTGAAAAGCACATAGCTCGCGTAAACTTAAGCCTATAGTGGCAATTAGTTATAAGAAAAATCAACCCCTGAGGGGTTGGTTTTTTTTATCGAATAAAACCAATGGACATGGCAACTAATCTGCAGAACCTTTCGGGCTACAACCTTTCGGAGGTGCCTTCGGGCAAGGATAAGAAGTTTGGCATTGTGGTTTCCGACTGGAATTCGGAAGTTACCCATGCCCTGCTTGCAGGCGCAAGGGATACGCTTCTCAAACTTGGTGTGAGAGAGAAGGATATTTTGGTAAAGCATGTTCCCGGAAGCTTCGAACTCACATTAGGGGCTCAGTTTATGGCAGAGTATGCCGATTTGGATGGTATAATTTGTCTGGGCTGTGTGATTCAAGGGGAGACACCCCACTTTAACTACGTTTGCCAGGGTGTTACGCATGGAATTACCGAGTTGAACTTGTCCTATAATATCCCCTTTGTTTTCGGAGTGCTAACCACCAATACCTTGAAGCAGGCATTGGAAAGGGCAGGGGGTAAGCACGGGAACAAAGGCGTTGAGGCTGCTGTTACTGCCGTTAAAATGGCTGCCCTGCAGCAGGAGATGGAGGCCCTTGACGAACAGTAGTTTAAAAGTTCTATTCCTTTTCCTTGCTGAATAAATTTTCGGCAAAATCAAGAAATCTTTTGAGTAATCGGTAGTACAGCGCAGCGTAAAGCGCCAGCGTAGATAGCCATATTACAACAATATTTACCCAGAATGTGCTGAAGAAAACGCCGAAGAACTGCTTTGAAGATGCGTAGAAGTGGGCTCTTAGGAATTTGCTCTCAGGCAGGAGGTAGATTGGATCTATCTTTTGCACCAAATTACCTTTGTATTCAATAATCCGGTCCATCTCGTTAGAATTCTTGACAAATTCGGTTAGCGCATCGTTGGAATATTTCCTTTTTATATCGAGGAACTTCTCCCTTGCTGCCTCCGTTCGCTGATTGGTAGATATAATGCTATCCTTTTTGGCATTGGATTTATTGTAGAGTTTGACGTAGTAAACCCGAAGTTGCTCAAAATATGTATTTAAAGCGGCAATAATTTCTTCGTTGAGAGAGTTGATATCAAGCTGGTTGATATATTTAAAGGGAATCTGCGAAGCAACAACACCGGTCATTTCGCGCCGTATTTCGTTTCGTAGTATGTTAAGCGCATCCTCAACATCGGAATTTCTCACAGGATTGTTCAAATACCTTTCGCAGATGGAAACCTTATTCTGTAGCGCTCTGAGCCAGTAATTCCGCTTGTAGTCCGAAATGCTCATGGCCTCATCGAAATAGTAGAATGGGCGTTGATAAGCGTTGTTTTTAAACTGGTTTACTGCGAGAGCTTCGTAAGCCCAACGGGCTACAATCACTTCGCCGTAGATAGGAATATTGCTGGGCGATGAGATGTTGGGATTTAGCTTTTCGTACTTAACAATGATTCCGCTAAGAATGATTTGGGGTATAACCAGGAAAGGAATGAGAATGTAAATGGTAACCACCGTTTTAAAACTATCGGAAATAAGCAATCCCAGCATATTGGCCGATACCCATGTGCTGAACAGTACCAGCCAGTACTGGAAATACATTCCCTTAATCTCGAGAATGGTGTTGCCAATCAGTACGAAAACCAATGCCTGAAAGGCCGATAGTACCAGCAGGATGACAACCTTTGACATCAGGTAGCTGCCCCAACTCAGGTTGAGGAACGATTCCCTTTTCTGAATCTTTCTGTCTTTTATAATCTCCTCGGCGCTAACGGTCAAGCCTACGAAAAAGGCTACAATCACTGACATGAACAGGTAAACCGGCAGGTTGCAGTTATCCATAAGGGTGTAGCCATACTGGTTGCCGACATCCACGTTGTAGTATTTGATGATGAACGCCAGCAGGAAAGCCAGAACTGGAGCCTCGAAAAGATTAATAACCATATATTGGCTATTGGCCAATTTGCTAAGCACATCCCTCTGAATGAACACTTTGAGCTGTTTGAACCAACCGGGTATTTTGAACAGATTTTTTGGTAACGTCTCCGGAATTTCCACTTCCTTCTCTTCGGTTTGGTTCGACTTGTTGTAGAATTCGTACCATTCAGCGGGGCTTGTTTTCCTTGTCCTTGTCGGTACACCGTATTCGTCTAATACATTGGCCTCCACTATGTTGAACACCTGTTCGGGGTTTACGTTTCCGCAAGATGTACACTCGCTCTCGTTCCAGTTGGCATGTTGTACTTTTGACTTGAAGTATATGATGGATTCAATGGGGTCGCCGTTGTATATGAGGTATCCGCCAGTATCGAGGATGAGCAATTTGTCAAACATCTTAAAGATGTCCGACGAGGGCTGATGTATTACCACAAAAACCAGCTTGCCTTTGAAGGTTAACTCCTTGAGCAGGTCGAGGATGTTTTCCGAGTCCCTTGAACTGAGCCCGCTGGTAGGTTCGTCTAAGAAAAGAACCGAAGGTTCCCGGATAAGCTCCAGGGCAATGTTGAGCCTTTTGCGCTGTCCGCCGCTAATCTTTTTATTCAATGGCGAACCAACCACCATGTCCTTTATCTCGTTAAGTCCAAGGCTGATGAGCATGTTTTCCACAGCCGCTACTATCTCCTCCTCGCTATAGTTATCAAAGCACAGCTTTGCATTGTAGTAAAGGTTCTGAAAAACGGTGAGTTCCTCAATGAGCAGGTCGTCCTGCGACACAAATCCAATTAACCCCTCAACCTTCTCCTCTTCCCGGTGAATATCGATACCGTTGATAAGAACCTGTCCTTTGGAAGGTGCTTCAGAGCCATTCAGAACGTTTAGAAGTGTGGATTTTCCCGCTCCTGAGGCGCCCATAATTCCTACCAGATGCCCCGATTCCATAAGGAAACTCATCTTTTGAAGGCCAATTTTCCCTCCCTTAAATTTGTACTCCACGTCCTTCAGTTCGAAAATGATTTTTTCCTTTATCCTGTCAAGAGAGAAGCGGGCGATGATATCGCTGTAGTAAATAGGGCTTAGCTTGGGATTGCGAATAGATGTCCCTGTATTGAGGATAAAAACCTTGTCCTTTTGAATGAGATGGCCGTTGAGGTAAAGTTCCTCATTGCCCCAATAGCGCAGGAAGTAAATATTGGCACATTCAACCTGAATGATTCGTATTTCTCCTTGCAGCGAATGCCAGTGAATATGACGGATGTTGGGATCGGGATACTCCTCCTGATCGTTGATCACCAAAACGTTATCATAGGTAGGAAGGCTATCGAAATTGCTGAAAATGAAGTTGTAAACCCTGTTGAAGTCTTCTTCGGGGATGAAGAAAACTTCAACCACAGTGGCTATAAAGGCCATTTCCTGCTCGGTTATTGTGCCATCTTCTGATTTTGCAAACTCGAATAACCTTACCATTACAACCACCTTCTGCTGTTGGGTCAGCTCTTCGTTGATTTGAGTGCAAATTTTAAGAACTCTAACCGAACTGGATGAGGTTCGCTTTTTGGTTTTGCTTTTTTCGCTCTGTTTCTCCTGGTATAATTCGTAGTAGTAATCAAATACTTTCAGATACTCTCTAACCAACTCCTGGTTTAACTGTTGACGCAGGAACGACTCGACCACGTTACGCCTATCCCCGTCACCTTCAGATAAATCATCTTCGGGGCGGGCAATTATGGCAAAGAGTTGCATCAGGGCTTTGAGAATTGACTCGCTCATATTCTAGGGATGATAATGAAAACCAATGGATATTAAAGTTTGTAGCCAATTAGGAGCATCACATAACCTGGTACGAATGTGGTGCTTTTCACATTGACGCGGATAATACAAGTTACCGTGGAGGCAAATCGAAAATCCCAGTAAGGCGAATTATCATAATTGGCATTGGTGAAGAGAAGATTTTTTTCGGTATCGAAAACCGAGAAGACCAAGTTGCCCCTCCTTACATTGGTACATGCAACAATCCTGTATGTGTTCCCGCCAAAAAATGTGGTGCGGAATTCAACGTACTGATCAGGTTTAAGCGGGGCAAAGTACTCCTGTCCGTCGGAAATAAATTCGGGCGAAAAGTATAGTGAGCAGATATTCTGTAGCTGCTCTATTTGTGCATTTGCCCTGTGGGTACCACAGGTAACAAACAACATCACCAAAATCGCTATAAAAATATTCCTCATCTTAAGCTCATCAATGTTGTTGGACCATCATTCAACGATATGTTTCCTAATGCTCTCAATTTTATTGGTAATCACTTCAAGATGGTATTCGGAAATAACTATCCTTGAAATGCTGTTTATGTAAATAATTTTATTCTCCACATCAACCTTGGGCTCTTTGTATGAGTAGGAGTAAATAATTCCGTCAAACTCATAAGCTAAATCGATGAGCATATCGACAAATTCGGAAAACTCCGCTGATTTATAGTAGTACGGACTAAGTACTTCTACCAGATTGTCTAAGGGATGTTTTTGCTCGCCAATGCGATTAATTATTTCCCTGTTGTTTGGTGAGTTCTCGCAAAGCTGTGTGAGAATGTAAAGGCTTTCTATCCATCCTCCTGCGAGAATTAACGCTCCCACTTCATTACGGTCGTTTTCCCGTAGATAGCTGTCAATCTTACGATACGAACGGCTAAGTTGGAACAAAAGTGAATCCCTCCCATCAAGGTTCTTTTCGAAGTTGGAAAAGAAATTGGCATCGAAGGCCGAGGTCAGGTTAAGGTCCTCCGATATCTTTTTTAATACCGCAAGGTACGATATGGATTGATGTGTACGGTTATACACGTTCAAATAGCTCAAATCGGTACCATAAACCCCAAAATTTAACGCTTTCTTGAAAACGGTCGTGTGATCCTTTGCCTTGTCAACGGGATTGGCCAATTTCTCATTGAACGGAATGTTGTGTTTCTTAATCAGATAGGCTGCTTGATAGGGTGAAGGCAGAGGGAACAGCGAACCATCATAGTTTATTAACAAAGAAAGAGTGTCGGATTTAAATTGCTCTCGCACCGACGAAGTTGTACCCTGTTCCTTCGGACGACAGGATATTAACAATAGGAAAAGTAAGACGAAAAACGTGATATTAGTATTTATAACCCAATATCTTACTTTGAAGCGGGGCATTATTTCATCTTTTTGCATATTCCATGCAAGAAATAAAAAAATACTGACAATTCAAAGAGTTAAAATTTTTTGCTTTCAACATTATGTAAGCACTACAGCTTTAGCTCCAACCTACTCTTTTGTAAAGGTAGTAAAAATCTGTTTTAATAAGATGCACATTTTGCGAATAATTCTCAACACGTTTTCAATATTTTACGAAATTATGGTTGCGGTTTTGCGAATTCAGGTCTTAAAAAATCAATTTATCATTGCTAAGTATCTGACTGTTAAGAGTATTTCTTGTTCTCAAAATGCTATGTTTAACTTAAGAAATGGGGAAAATGCTTTCAATGCCTTTGTATGTGATTATTTTTACGAGTACAATGTGTTGATATTTAGATGCCTGGGATTATTTTTTTATTCGATACGTGCTGTTTGTATAGCAAATGGGTTGTCAATAAAAAATAGCCATTGCCCGTGCAGAATCAACCTTTACTCATACTCTCTGTTACTTTGTTGTACTTTTGCAGCTTCGCTGTGGCTTCTTTCAAGCATTGGTTGCTGACGTTTCGTCTATTGGTGAACAATGCTATTTGTCCGAAAGGATATAAGGTAATGGGTTTGTCTTTAAATTGTTATGTTGTTTTTTCAAAGTTCATCCATATCATATAAAAAAATCTGGAACATTGCCTATCCCATTATCATTGGCAGTGTAGCCCAGAACATAATAAACGTAACCGATACTGCCTTTTTAGGGCGGTTGGGCGAGATTGCCCTTGGCGGTGGAGCCATTGGAGGCCTTTTCTACATAGCCTTTTTAATGTTTGGCTGGGGATTCGGGGTTGGGACACAGATTGTTGTAGCCCGTAGGCATGGCGAAGGGGTTTATCGCCCCATAGGGCGGGTGGTGGAGCATGGTTTCCTTTTCCTCATGGCGTTGGCCACGATGCTTTTCTTTCTCGCCAGGGTCTTTGGCACTCAAATACTATCGTACATAGTAAAATCGGAAGCGGTTAGCCAGGCCAGTGCCCAATACCTGGGCTATATGATTTTTGGAATTTTCTTTGCGCACATCAACTTCATTTTCAGAGCATTTTATGTTGGGATTGGCAACACAAGGGTGATTACGGTTACAACATTGGTTATGGTGTTAATCAATGTTTTCCTGGACTATGCGCTTATTTTCGGAAATTTTGGCTTTCCTTCCATGGGGATAGCAGGGGCAGCCATAGCATCGGTGGTAGCCGAGATTTCGAGCACTCTGGCTTTTCTTGCCTATACCCTGATGAAAGTTTCCGTGAAACAATACAAGTTATTTAGTTTTAATGTGATCAGCCCTAAACTGCTGTTGCGCTTACTCAGGATTTCTCTCCCCATTATGCTCCAAAACTTTTTAGGATTTGGCGTTTGGTTTTTATTTTTTCTGATTATTGAAAAGATGGGCGAAACGCAGTTGGCTGTTTCCAACATCATTCGCTCCGTTTATATCGTGTTAAGCGTTCCCATCATGGGTTTTGCTTCGGCCACCAATACGCTTGTCAGCTATGTAATAGGGCAGGGACGGCAGCATGAAGTATTGGCAACCATTGGCAAGATAGCCGTTATCTGTGTATCATCTGTCGCACTGGTGGTGGGTATATGCGCCACCATGCCCCGACATATTATTTCAATTTACACTTCCGACCCGGTGCTAATACAAATGGGTGTGCCAATTTTGTACATAAGCGTGGTGTCAACGGTATTAATGGGGCTGGGATCCATCCTGTTCAATGGAATATCGGGAACTGGCAAAACCAGGATTTCACTCTACATCGAAATTATTGCCATTACTGTATATCTTGCCTATGCAGCCAATATGGCTTTGGTGTTCAGGGCCTCTATAGTTTCGGTATGGACGGTGGAGATAGTCTATGGGCTACTGCTCTCCTTTGTATCGTTTGCTTATCTCAAATCCAAAAGATGGATGGGTACCGAGGTATAACATGGCCGTTGGTTCAATATCACCACTCGATGTCGGGCCATATTCCAATTGAGCAATATGCTCATTCTTAGAGAGATTTTACAGGCAGGAGGATTATTCCTAATCCCCGTTCACTTGCGACAGAAACGATGAATCAGTAGATAGGCCTGCCTTATTCCCATTTCGCCTGCCTTGCCCAAATCGCTGCAACCCCTTTCGTTATCCTTCAGCATCAGGTGTATCAAACCCTTGTTGTACCATGCCTCAGCCAAATGTGGATTGAGTGCAATAGCCTTGTCGTACAGTTCAATGGCGCTATCCATATCGCCCGAAAGGGCGAAGATGTTGGCCTTGTTATACTGGACAATGTAATGGTCGGGCATAAGGTTGTCAAGAAGATTGAGCAATTCCAGTGATTCTTCAAATGAGATCAGCTGTATCCCCGACTTGGGTGCCGATTTGCCCGATTTGCGAATATTTTGTTTCAGTTCAACTGACCCTACCTCCCTTTCAAATGAGGCGATAAAATGCACCATTTCGGCCTTCTCAACCGATAGGTTGATAAGGGATAGCGGATTATTCGGGTCAATTCTATATGCCTTTTCATACATTTCAATGGCCTGATTAAACTTTCCCTCTGCGCTCAATCGAATCCCTTCGGCCAGCACCTCTGGGTAACTTTTGCTGTGTGTTCCAGCCTCATTGTTCGGGATGCCCGTGTCGTGTTGTGTTTGCAGTACAAACTGATAGTTGGCATCGGGTAGCTGTTCATTCAGCGAGTCGAGCGGCTCAAAGTTTTGTACAGTAGTTTTCATGCTTTCTTTAGGAACCAGAGTTACCCTTATAAAGGGTAGGATATCAATGGGTTTCGAATCGTAACCCTCAAGCGAGGGGGACAGGCTAACCTGCGAGAAGTCGGCGCTGAAAGCGATTAGGTTCATGAAATGCGCAGCTGTATCGGTCAGGGGCTGGTTGTGCTGACTGCTGTATCGCTCGGCGATGCTATGGGCAAAAATTTTATCCCTCTCCGACTCATTCCACAGGCCAAGACGGGCATAGGCCATCGATCGCCCAAGGTATGCCTTGGCGAAATCGGAGAAAAGTTCGATGGCCGAGGTGAAATCGTCAATGGCATCGGTGTAGTTGTCCATTTCGTACAGTAGTACCCCGCGGTTGAAGTATACCAGCAGGTTATCGGGATTAAGTTCGACCACCCGGTCGAAATCATTCAGCGCTGCCTTCGTATCCCCCTTTTGCCACATTATCAATGCTCTGTTGTATATGCTTAGCGCATTGGAGGGCGACAGGACAATAGCCCTGTTGAGGTCGGCTATGGAGCCTTCGATATTGTCCAAAGCATTGAGTGTTAGAGCTCTGAGAAAGAAATTGATGGATTGCGTTGTGTCCAACTTTATCGCCTGGTTAAAATCGGACAGGGCCTCAGGGTATTTTCCCATTTCGTAGTACAGTTTTCCTCTTTTTCCATACGATTCGGCATTGAAAATATTCAGCGAAATGGCATGCCCATAGTTGTGCAGAGCGCTCACCGTATCCCCTTTCAGCAGGTAGGCAATTCCCCTGTTCAACCACGCCTCCACATTTTTTGGCTCAAATTTGATTACCTGCGTGAAGTCCCTAATTGCCTTTTCGGGTTGTTGGGTAATGATATTGCTTATGCCACGGCTATAATAGGCATCAGGTGAGTTGGGCCTCAGGTCGATGGCCATTTCATAGTCCATAAATGCCTGATTGTACTTTGCAAACTGGCTAAGCACAACAGCACGGTATAGATAAGCCTGCGAGTAAACAGGATTGTGCAAAATGGTCTTATTAAAATCCGAGAGAGCACCATGCAAATCGTTTAGGTAATACTTGGCAACACCGCGCAGGAACCAAACCTCGGCAATGGTGGTATCCACACGGATAATATGATTGAGCGATGCGATGGCCTCGGGAAATTGCTCCTTGCCTAACTGCTGCCTTGCCTGATTGAAAAAGTAACTCTTGTTAAGCTGAGCAAAGGAATTAGGGGTGTTTGCCACAAACAACCCAAGCAGTAAAGCGAGTATGAGGCTTCTTTGTACCAATCGGCCGGTGTTTTTAGTACGTTTCAATATAACTTCGACACTGAAAACATCGATTTGTTACATCTTTAAATCGGAATTACCAATTCTTCGGAACGTGACAAGCCATTAACTGTTTATCTGTCTGATTACCAATGTGCGTCATAGACCAATGCCATTATTAGAGATGACATGGCATCAAGTAGAAAACCCACCTTAAAAATTACGATTCCGAAGGAATGACTAACGTTTGATAATCTTAAGCGATTGCGAATGCCCTTTGGATATTACCTTCACTATATATACTCCCGCAGCCCGATGTGTCAAATCCACAGGAACAATCCCGTTGCCGTTGGCATGAGAGTACAACAACCTGCCTGTCAGGTCGAAAACTTGTACAGAGAATACACCTTCGCCTTTAACATTGAACAATCCATTGCCCGGATTGGGGTAAACGGTGTAGAGTGATATCTCCTCAACAGGTAGTATGCTGCTAGTATCTTCCTCTTTCAGGATAATGGTTTTACGTACATTGGCATCGGTAACGGTTATGGTATCGATTTGGGTTACAAAGCCTTCCTTTGATACCTTCAGTTGCATCGTCGTTTTGGGAATAAGATTGTCAATAACCGCATAGCCCAGAACATTGGTCATGACCGTTGAGCCTCCCAGCGTTACGCCGGCATCCATTATGGCATTACCAAGAGTGTCCAAGACTCTGGCTATCAATGAATATCTGATAATGTCAATGGTGGCCTGTACGGTTGTGTCGGAATTGAGAGTGCTAATGGTATTGGTTACAGAGTGGTAGCCATGCTTAAAGAGGCTGTATTCCAATCCGGTATCGGTGGAGAGGATACCGTTAAATGATACCTCTCCGGACGAATTGGTAAATTTCACTCCATAGTTCGCAAGCGATACTCTAACTCCTGCCGCCGGTTCATTGTTGTGTTGTTGTAGAATGGCAAAATTTACCGTATTCGTCAGTTCCGATGCCTCTAAAATAAGCGTTACCGTAGTGTCGGCAGGAATGGCAATGGAACCGTTAGCCGGAATGTAACCCGATTTTGTGATGCAGTAGCCATGATTGCCCGGGGAAAGGGAAACAACCGCTTCCCCATCGGCATTGGTAACCAGCGTTTGTTCCAGTATTAATATTTCAGCATTGGGCAACGGGTTATCCAGGTTGTCGGTAACCGTAAACGTAAAGTCAAATGCCTCCTGCAAAACGATGTTCTTGTGTACGCTGGCCGACTGAATTTTTACCGTATCGGCAAAGCCGATAAAGCCATCTTTCGAAACGTTGTATGTGTAAATCCCGTTGGCTAAGGGTGTGGAAACAAATCCATCGGCGTTGGTTATCAGCTCATTTTCACCTGCTATTTGTACAACTGCGCCTTCAATGGGGTCTGTCCCGTCTGTAACGGTAAAGCTCAAAAGCGGATTGTTAACCGGTGGAGTAATTTTCAGCCTAACGGCTACATTGCCGATGGACGGATTGCTTACCCTCTCGAAACGCTGCTGGCTATTCAACCGCCAGAAATGCCCCTTGCGAACCCTGTCATACCCTACGCCAAGGGGCGTATTGCCAATCTGCTCAACCGCAACGAAGAAATTGGTTCCGGGAAGTAGCAGCCTGGGTTCGATGGTAAATGTTTGGATTGTATCGGTGAACTGTGCCTGTTTCTGTAGTAATCCCTGATAAATCAGGAATACGGTGCTGTCAACGGGGTTCAATTCGTAAATATACCCTTTGAAAGAACTTTGAGTGCTAAACTCCGGCCAACGGATTTCGATGCCCGAGGCCACAACTGTATCCTTAATATTGTAGAAATTTCCGAATACCACATTTTTGCCCGGGCTAACCCCTCCAAATACCCCGGAACTGTTACAATAATCGGTGGCAAAAATATCCTGTGTCACCGCAAAACGGAAAGAACATGTGTCAATGGATGATTGCTCGGCCATATCCAGGAAAAAAATTATGTCATAATCGTTTTGATTTACGAACACAGGTTTTTGTGGAAATTCATATATTTTTTGTTCTCCGCACTGAATGGGTTTGTCCAGCGTAACAACCGATTCAAAATTGTTGAGCATGGGTATTGTAACCGTTACGGCAGCGTTTTCGCCGCTATAGTCATCGCCAATGTTGTGGACAAAGATATTGAGCGTGTGGCTGAATGTTCCGGCCAGCGATGCAGGAATCGTAGAGTAGGGTAAGTGATAAGGGGAAATTCTGAGTACAGGTGCTTCAATGGTTCCAATAGTAATATCATCAATGGCTACCTGAAACCCCGAATTATCCACATTTTCGTAAACAAAGGCAATAACAAATTTTTCAACCCCGGCGTTGAATAGCGTATCGAGAGGAATTGAAACCCTTTGCTGATACTGGTTCGATGGCGAATCCTCTCCCCAGCTTTGCAGGTTGTACCAAACACCCTCTTCCACATCCTGAGCCAATACGTGGAATAACGTTGGGTGTGCAGGTGTGTTATAGTAGTTCAACCAAAAATGAAGCATAAGATCGGCTGTTACAACATCCAGCGTATCGTTGGAGATGAGCCACGTAAAATCTTCGGCCAGATAGCTGATGGCTGCCGAATATTCGCCGGAGTTGATATAGTTAAATCCGTTCCCGTAGAAACTGGCGGGGTTGCAAACGAACCAGGCTGGCGAGGTTGCCTCGGCCATATCGGTGCCATTAATATCGCTACTCCTTTTAACAGACCATTTCTGAGGATCGAAACCTTCGGCGTAGTTTTCGAAATCATCGTAAAGCAAAATACCCGCCGCATCCTTAAGGTTGCGTTGGGTAATACTTGTCGGAGTATTTTTGGTAATAGTGTATGTAAATCCGTCCTCAAAGGGCATACGCTCAATTTGACCCTGTGCCATTTGCACTATAGAGAAAACAACGAATGACAATAAAATTTTTTTAATCATAGCTTCCGGATTTTATATCTCAAAAAACAAGTTGATTGTTATTAGCTTACAAATATCGTTGCGAAAATTGATCTTCCCTTTCCGGGTATCGATTTTCAAATTAAAAATAAAAGTATAAAAAATTTGGTAAACCACGATAAATCTAACGAAAATCTTATCAAATGGTTACCCGTTTCATTTAGGTTTTAATTGTTCTGTTTTTGCCAAATAATTTGGTAATCAATTGATATAGAATTTGATGATCTGCCGAAACCCGCCCGTTCTTGTATTTTTTGACCGATACACAAAGATTATTATACCACATCTATTGACGGCACATGGCTTTTTAGGAAAACCGGGGCAAATCTCTTAACTTTTATTTTTTTAATCCTTTTGACTTATTTTGTATCTATAAAAAAACAACAAAATCGCAGGAAACCATGAAAAGAATCGGCATTTACATTCTATTACCTTTTTTCATTTTCTCCTTTTCGGCCAATGCCCAGGAGCAGAAGCAAAGGATAAGCCTTGAAGACATTGTAGTAAAAGGCACTTTTATGGCACGTTCCATCTGGGGGATTAACTCCATGAAGAATGGAGAAACGTACACTATTCAGGGTAGGAACGGAAAGATAGTGGAGTATGAATACCTGACAGGAGATGAGGTGCGCGTTGTTTTCAGTGCGGATGATTTTGATATTCCCGAATTGCAGAGTTTCCGGGGCTATACCTTCAGTGAAAACGAGAAAAAGTTGATGGTAGCCACGGATGTGAACCCCATCTACCGCTATTCCTTTTTGGCCTCTTACTATGTGTACGACGTTGATTCGAAAAGCATTACTCCACTTTCCGAGAATGGGCAGCAGATGATGCCGGCATTTTCACCCGATGGCAGCAGGGTGTCCTTTGTGCGTGGCAACAACCTTTTTATCAAGGATTTGACCACTGGAGAAGAGGTGCAGATTACTTCCGATGGCGAGTTTAACCATATTATCAATGGCGCACCCGATTGGGTTTATGAGGAAGAGTTTGCCCTGAAGACCGGATTTCAGTGGAGCCCCGATAGCCGTAGGATTGCCTATTACCGTTTCGATGAGGGGCACGTGAAGTTGTACCATATGCCGTTCTACGTTGGCAACCTCTACCCCGAGGACTACTCATTTAAATACCCCAAAGCGGGCGAAGAGAATGCGTTGGTAACCATCAACGTTTACGATACGCAGAGTAAAACCACTACTCAAATGGACATTGGCCCCGAAACCGACCAGTACATTGCCCGTATCAAGTGGACAACCAACCCCGGTGAGTTGAGTATGCTCAGAATCAATCGCCTGCAAAACCATTTGGACATACTGATTGCCAATGCCGAAACAGGCCAATCTAAGGTGCTCTTTACCGAGGTGAACGAACGCTATATTGAGGAGCCCACCGACAGCTACCCCATTTTTACCGACGATGGTAAGTATTTCATTATCCCCAGCGAAAGGGACGGGTTTAACCATATCTACATTTACGGCATGGATGGCAAATTGAACAGGCAGCTCACTTCTGGTAAAGATGAGGTGAAGACCATCTACGGCTACGATTTGAAGAACAGAATGGTTTACTACAACGGCTATGACGGTTCACCCCTTCGGACTGCCGTTTTTGCCGTATCGCTCGATGGCAGGAAGCGCAGCAAACTTTCTGAAAAAGCCGGTACGAACAGTGCCAATTTTAGTAATGGTTTCAAATACTATATGCATTTTCATTCAAGTCTGAATCAGCCCTCCTTAGTAACGCTACACAATGCCAAGGGAAAGACCATCAGGGTTTTGGAAGATAATGCCCGTTTGGCGGAAACATTGGCATCGTACGAGTTGCCCCAAAAGGAACTTTTCACCTTTACCACTTCCGAGGGAGTTGAACTCAACGGATTGATGATAAAGCCCATAGGCTTTGATGAGAACCGGAAGTATCCCGTGATGATGTACCAGTACAGCGGGCCGGGCTCGCAGCTGGTTTCCGACAGGTTTGGCATGGACTGGTCCGATTACCTTGCCTCCGAGGGCTACATTGTGGTATGCGTTGATGGGAGAGGTACAGGCGGCAGGGGCGAGGAGTTTAAAAAGATGACCTACGGGAATATGGGCTACTACGAGAGTATTGACCAGATTGAAACGGGCAAGTACCTGCAATCGCTTCCGTTTGTCGATTCGGCAAGGATTGGAATATGGGGATGGAGCTATGGCGGGTACATGTCGTCGCTATGCCTTTTCAAGGCACCCGAGGTGTTCAGCATGGCCATTGCCGTTGCACCGGTTACCAACTGGCGCTACTACGACACCATTTACACCGAGCGTTTCATGGGCTTGCCACAGGATAACCCTTCGGGTTATGATGACAACTCGCCCACAAGCCATGTGGATGGGCTCGAGGGCAAACTGCTACTGGTTCATGGCTCGGCCGACGACAATGTGCATGTACAGAACACGTTCGATTTGGCCGACAGGCTGATAAAGGCAGGGAAGCAGTTCGACATGATGATTTACCCCGACAAAAACCATAGCATATACGGAGGCAACACCCGTATTCAGCTTTACAACCTCCTAACCAACTATGTGAAGGAGAATTTGTAATCGTAACGAATGGCTTTGCACGGCTAAATTTTTAAGAAAAGATTCGTTTTTCTAAAATAGCCATTGGTTTGCCAATTCAAAATTTTATTACCTTTGTCGGGCAAAAAAATACCCCGCTATTCACAACCGCAAGCGGGTGATTGATTGTTAAGATTGTTATTTGAAGATTGTTTCGGATATTCAAGGCCCAGATGGCGGAATTGGTAGACGCGCTAGTTTCAGGGACTAGTGTCAGCAATGATGTGCAGGTTCGAGTCCTGTTCTGGGCACAGCTCCGAAACAGTTAAAAACCAGAGTCTTGCCCAGGTGGTGGAATTGGTAGACACACCAGCTTGAGGGGCTGGCGCCCGTTTAGGGTGTGCAAGTTCGAGTCTTGTCCTGGGCACTAAAAAATCCTTTGCGTGCAAGCATGCAAAGGATTTTTTTATTCCCTTAAGTTAAACCCTTCATAAAAGATACAACTCCCAGATATTCTTAAAAAATTTTGTGCACTTCAATTCGAGGGTTGCTAAATTCTTTTTTCTGTAAGGTATTTCCAAAACCTTTTGGGCATAAAGTTGCGCTGCAAGGTGGGGTTTAAACGCTCCGAAATGGCTATGGAGCGGAAATACTCCCGCCACATCTCGCGGTAATCATCCTCGTTTTCATGCTCCATTTCCACGCTCAGCTTCCCGCTATCCCGTGAAAAAGCCGGTGCGTTGATGGTTATTTGCTCAACCCTTTTGCCGTGATAGTGAAATCCGTAATCCCTCAAGGTGTCGTAAATAGCCCATTGCTGATCGGCAAAGCGATGTTTGAAATGTCCCACTGCCAAGGGCAGCACATCGTATTTCGGGGCAAAGGGAGCAAAGTATATCCCATCGGCCGACCTTTCGAAACGGATGAACATCAGCACCCTTTGTACTTCGCGAAGCACCCTGCGGTCGAGCTTGTGAATCTGTAGTACGAACGAATTGCCCAGGTCGGCCATGATGGGCCTTTTCTGAAAGAAGAGTTCGCGTGCATATTGCAGGATGAGTATTTCAACATTGTCGCTTTGCGACAGAAAGGCATGGAGGAGCTGCTCGCAGGTGGTTTTTCCGCCGTAGCGCTCAATGCCATTCAGCACCCTTTGGGCCATCACATCGTCGGTTTCAACGGTGTGGGTGGTGGCAAAAAGCAATCGTTGCCCCTGAGGACGGAGGATGACATCGGGATATTCCTTGCGCCGGAAAGCGTGGAATATGGCCGTGAGCAACCCTGCAAAAGTGCCATCGTAGAGGTACTCAAGCATTTGCCTGTTTAACCTGGTTGTATTGTATCCTACCATAGGCTCAGCTGATGGGCGTTGGGAAGTGATTGCTTGCGCAAATCCATGGTTAGCATCGAACGTACCCTTTCGGGTTGAAGTTCCTGAATGGTTGCGGTGGGTAGTTCGTGGCAGGTGATGAAATACTGAGCCCTTTTCATCACCACGCCGATTTTGCGCAGGTGATGCGAATTTAGCTTTCTGAACCTTCTGGCAGCCAGTATCATCTTGGCACTTTTTGGGCCAACTCCAGGTATGCGCAGCAGCATGTGGTGATCGGCGCTATTCACATCAATGGGAAAAATATGAGGGTTCCTGAGGGCATAAGACAGTTTGGGGTCAACGCTCAAATCCAAATCGGGATGGGCATCGTTCACAATCTCATCCACGCTGAAATGGTAGAAACGCATCAGCCAATCGGACTGGTAAAGCCGGTTTTCGCGTTTCAGCGGTGGCGCTGTAATGGCTGGCAACCTGCTGTCGTACAGGTTTGTGGGGTTGTATCCGGAGTAGTAAACGCGTTTCAGGTTTTGCGTGGCATACAGGTTCCCGGCAAGCGAGAGTATTTGTCTGTCGCTATCGGGGGTTGCGCCAATGATAAGCTGTGTGCTTTGCCCTGCAGGGGCAAAAAGGGGCGTATGCCTATATATCCTGCGCTCTTCCTTGTATTGCACTATGCCCTCTTTGATAAGCGACATGGGCGACAGAACGCTGGGGTAGTCCTTCTCGGGAGCCAGCATTTTCAGGTTACCTTCACTGGGAATCTCAATGTTGACGCTGAGCCTGTCGGCATAGAGGGCTGCTTCCTTCACCAGCCTGCTGCTGGCCCCCGGGATGGTTTTCAGGTGTATGTATCCGTTGAATCGGTGTATTTGCCTTAATTCGCGGGCCACGCGTACCAATCGCTCCATGGTAAAATCGGGATTGTTGATTACTCCCGAGCTGAGGAAAAGTCCTTCAATGTAATTCCGGCGATAAAAACCAATGGTAAGGTCAACCAGCTCTTTCACCGTGAAAGTGGTACGCTGAATGTCGTTGGAGCGGCGATTTACGCAGTAGGCACAGTCGTAAATGCAGTGGTTGGAGTATAGGATTTTCAGCAGAGAAATGCACCTGCCATCGTCGGCAAAACTATGGCATATCCCTGCCTTTGCAGCACTCCCAATGCCTCCGGGTTGATTGGCCCTGTCGCTACCGCTCGATGAGCACGACACGTCGTACTTGGCTGCTGCCGCAAGTATGCGGATTTTTTCCTGAAGGTTCATCGTTAACCCCCTTGGCTATTGCGGCAACCTCCTTTTCAGCTCTTTTACCTCGGTTTGTAAATCGCGCAAGGCGAAGAGCAGTTGGTCGTGTTCAATATTACCCGAGGGCAGGAATGGGCTGATGAACAGCGAGAATTGCCAAATTTCCCTTACATTGGTTACCCTCACGGCGTAGGGTTTGTAAATTGGATTTAGCGATGAAAGCCTTAGCATGCCCATCTGCTCAATCATATTTTCCACAATCTTAAAGGTCAAGCCATCGTCGAGGGTGAGGACAACCGCTGCCGTACCATTTTTTATGGTTGTCCAGTCGTCGAGATACTCGGCGGTAATCCACGATCCGGGGGGAATGGGCAGCATGGAGTCGCCCACAATCTGGAAAGTTCTGTACTTTCTGCCGGGATTCAGGAAAGGTAGCCGGAATATGGGCAGCTGCTCAATGTACTCAGGGTCGGCAAAGCCACTCAAATAGCCTGCCTGTGCTTTGGCTTCCACCAGTTCGATGTTATCAATATTGTCGTCGCCAACGGTGGTGGCCACCACCCTCAGGTTGCGGCCTTTTACAAAGGCATCGGTGCCATCCATTACGCTTTTCAGCCGGCCGGAAGTGAGCGATGACAAATCGATGCGAAGCATGGAGTCGAGAGCAATGCCAAAATAGTCGGCAAACCGGACCACGATGTCGAGGGGAGGATCGGCCAATCGGTTTTCGTAGTTATTTACCGTGGAACGATTAAGGTTAACCTGCTCGGCCAATTCAGCCTGGGTTAGCCCCATTTTCCCCCTTAAAAATTTGAGGTTTGAATGAACAAACATAAGTATAGGATTAAAATTAAATCAAAATAATGTCTAAATAATAGACAAATATATTGCTTATGTTATACCAATGCAACTTTTTTTCAAATTATTTTGATTATCGATTGGGAGTTGAATAGGTATATCACCAATCATCCCGAATATGAGATAGCCTATCGAATCATCTTCTTATTCGATGTGAATTTTACCCTTGGTGCAATGGTTCCTTGGCTTGCGGTAATATACAAAGCAGTCACTACTGCCCAAAACCAAGGGGGATGGCAAGATACCTTAGACTACAGCGGTTTGGTTTTCTCCTTAAGCCACGCCCTTTGCTCCTCCTCAAGAAATGGCGAAATTCTGTCGTACACCATTTTGTGGTAATCATTTAGCCAATCTTTCTCATCGGCTGTAAGCATTTCAACGGCTATGGGCTTGGTATCGATGGGGCAGAGGGTGAGCGTTTCGAAACCGTAAAACTTTCCAAACTCTGTATCCATCTCCTGTTGGCATGCAATAAGGTTCTCAATGCGAATACCATACTTCCCGGCCCGGTATATGCCCGGCTCGTTGGATTGAATCATTCCGGGCTCGAGGGTTACGGGGTTCTCGTTGGGGCGGATGGACTGCGGCCCTTCGTGCACATTGAGGAAGGCACCCACACCATGACCCGTTCCATGCCCGTAGTTGATGCCGTTGCGCCACATGGCACTACGTGCCAACACATCGAGTTGACTTCCACGGGTGCCTGCAGGAAATTTGACCATGGAAAGCTGTACCATGCCCTTCAGGACAAGGGTGTAGTCCGTCTTTTCGGCCTTGGTGGGTTTCCCCAGGTGTATGGTTCGGGTGATGTCCGTGGTCCCCTGATGGTATTGTCCACCCGAATCGACCAGCAGAAAGCCTTTGGCTTTGATTTCGGCGGCACTGTCGGGGGTTGCGCTGTAGTGCACAATGGCGCCGTTACCGGCGTAGCCGGCTATGGTATTAAAGCTTTCGCTCACAAAACCTTTCTGTTTTTTTCGGTATTCCAGCAATTTCTCAGCAATTGTTATTTCGGTAATGGTCTCTTTGCCAATGGTTTTGTCCAGCCAAAAAAGGAATTGGCACATGGCTACACCATCGGATACCATGCTCTGTCTGATGTTTTCCAGCTCAACGGCATTCTTCACGGCTTTAAGCATGGTTGGAATTCTGATGGTTGCTTTAATGGTAGCCTTTTTAGGTATGAGGGTTGCCAACCTGTGGTTAATCCTGCTTTCGTCTAAGGCAATGATGGCATTGCCGTTGAGATTTCGGATAATTTTTTCTATCCTGTTGTATTTCATTACCTTAACGCCCTCAACGAAAAGTTTCTGCTTCAACGTTTTGCTCACCTTATCGGGGCTAATGAAAAGGATGGCCTCGTCCATGGTGATAAATCCGTAGGAAAGTACCACGGGGTTGTAATCCACATCGCTTCCCCTGATGTTGAAAGTCCATGCCACATCATCCAGCGTGGAGATAATGCAGGTATTGGCCTTTAAATCTTTAAGTTTTCCCCGGATATCGGCAATCTTTTCCCTCACTGATTTACCTGTGTACACAAGCTTGTGCTCAAAGGCTTTGCCCAAAGGGATGGAAGGGCGGTTGGCCCAAATGATCTTCATCATATCCACATCGCTATTCACCCTAAGTCCATAGTCAGACAACGTTGATTTTAAGGTCTTTGCCTGAGCATGTGAGAAAAGGCGGCCATCGAAAGCCACCAGATCATTTTTTGATAAGCGGTCTGCCAACCATGATTCCATGGAGGGTGTATCGGGCAATCCCATTTTACAAAGGTCTATTCCGCTGCCCTCCAGCTCCTTTTCAGCCTGAAGGAAGTAGCGGGAATCGGTCCAAAGGGCCGATTTTTTTAAGGTTACCACAAGGGTTCCTGCCGAACCAGTGAACCCCGATAGCCAGGCTCTGGATTTCCAGTGTTCGGGGAGATATTCGCTTAGGTGCGGATCGCTGCTGGGTACGATGTATGCCTTAATCCCGTTCTCGGCCATCTGGCGCCTTAATAATGTCAATTTTTTTAAGCTGTTCATATCTGTTGGAATTATCCGATAGAAGCAAATGTACTAATTAATTGAGATCAAACACCTCATGTTCGCTAATTATTAGCTTGTAGGGCAATTAGACAAGGAGAAGGCCTGAAGGCTGGTCACGATAAAGTGAATATTTTTTTATCGGTTTTCTCAATATAATGTATAACTTTGCTGATTGAATCTCATTTCAAAGAACTACATACCGGGTAGCCATGAATATCCTAAAGATTTCAAAAAGCCGTGCACGTGATTATCTGGCAGAGAAATTGGCAAGTAACGTATTGAATGCTAATTTGGAAGACCTTGTTACCGTGTTGAGGTACAATTCAATTGGCGGTTTTGAGCAGTTGGATGATTTTGACCTGTTTGAGAATTTGGTGGCGGCATTCCCCGAGTTGGAACTGGTTTTTTTGGTTGAAAGCAACGAGAACTACCTTAATATTTCGGTAAAACCGCTGTATATACACGATGAAGAGGCAATTCTTATCGATATCCGTAAGTTGATTCAGATAATTGGATAGCCGCTTTCACTTTTCAGAACATTATCAATGCAGATTTATGGTTAAAAAGTTTTTAGCCTCGCCCATGCTGACGGCTGCACTTATCATTGCCTTTGGCGTATCGTGTGCCCTGGCCACTTTCATTGAGAACGATTTCGGCACTGCTGCCGCTAGAACTCTTATTTACAATGCACGCTGGTTTGAGGCGATAATGCTCCTGCTGGCCATCAACTTTCTGGTTTCGGCATTTGCACGAAAGCTTTACCGCAAAGAGAAATTTTCCGTTTTCCTCTTTCACCTCAGTTTTGTGATCATAATGCTTGGGGCAGCCATCACACGTTATACCGGTCATGAGGGTTCAATGCACATCCGCGAGGGAGAGACATCCAGTAGCTTTGCCTCAATCCAAAACTGGCTGAAAGTTGAAGCAGCAGGTGCGATGGTTGACGAAAGGGAGGTGAATTTTACCTCCGTTTCGCGCAACAGGTATCGAAAAAACTTTGCCATCAATGGCAAGGAGTGTAGGGTTGAACTTGCCCATTTCATTCCTCATGCCGTGGAGACAGTGGTTGAACACCCTGCAGGTTACCCCGTGGTATCGTTGCAGTTGAAAGATGGCGATGGCATTACTGTGGCAAATGTACATCCCGGTCTTGCAAACAAATCCCGTAGGTTATCCATAGGCTTTGCCGGTACCGGGAATCACGATGTGACCCTCTCCTTATCCGATTCCGGATTGTTTGCCCTTTCGTTATATCCGTTGACTAGAGAGGATATGGTAGCCGGAGAAGCCAGGGGAATCCCTGCCGGAACCCCTTTTCAGTTAGACAAACAGGTTTCGTACCGCATAGGCAACCTGCTTTTTGCCTTTAGGAACTTTTGGCCCAAAGGAAAGGTGATGATGGCTTACTCCGATGATCCGTCCGTTCATGCGGCCGATGCGTTGCACCTGATGGTCAGCGTGGATAATCAGACAGAAGAGGTATTTGTACCCAACTCAGAACCTGAGAATGGCGCCGTGAAACAAAAGGTTAATGGCATTGATTTCAGTTTTAAGTACTCGCCAAAGATTATCGAAATTCCCTTTGGCATAAGGCTAAACGAATTTGTGCTGGAACGGTATCCGGGATCGCAGAGCCCGTCATCCTTCGTATCGAACGTTGAAGTGATTGACCAACGGTTGAAAAGCGAATTGCCCTTTAGCATTTACATGAATAACATTTTGAGCTACGGAGGGTACAGGTTTTACCAAAGTTCGTACGATTCGGATGAACGGGGAACCTACCTGTCGGTGAATAAGGATTTTTGGGGAACTGCCGTTTCTTATTTCGGGTATCTGTTGCTGGTTGTGGGAATACTTTGGTCCCTTGTGGCTCCCAATACAAGGTTTCGTCAATTGCTGACTAAATCGGCGGCAACGGCCATGGTGTTGTTAGCCATGTTTTTGGCTCCTTCTGCTTTTGCACAAATGCCATCATCTCCTGATGCATCGCTGGCCGATAGGTTTGGCCAACTGGTGGTGCAGGATAAGGGGGGCAGGATGAAGCCCATGAGCACCCTTACGGGTGAAGTGTTGAGGAAACTCAACGGAACCAACAGGTTCCATGGGCAATCGCCCGGTCAGGTGTATCTGAGCATAAGCGCATTCCCCGATCGCTGGCAGTACGTTCCGCTGATTAAAATAAAAAGCAGGGAACTGCAATTGTTCCTCGGTGTGCAGGGACGAATGGCTTGTTTTGTTGATTTTTTTGACCATGAGCATGGGTCAACATACAAGTTGGGGCAACTGGTTCAGGATGCCTATGCGCTAAAGCCCCAACAGCGAACAAGTTTACAAAAGGATGCCATTAGGGTTGACGAAAAGGTTAATATTTTCTACATGATATCATCGGGGCAGATGGTGAGGCTCTTCCCTGTTCCCCATAAACCCCATGAGCCGTGGTTGACCTTGGCCGAAGCCATGGGTAATGCTGACTCATCGCAGGTAAAGGTTATTGCCAATAGCTTTGCTGAAATGCTGTACGCTGTGCGTGCGCACAGCCAGAGCGATTCGTTGGATAATGCCTTTAAATCCATTGAGTCGGTTATAGACTACCAGCGCCAATATGGCTCATCGGTAATGCCAACAAGTGGTAGGATAAAAACAGAAAATCTGGCGAACAGGCTGCTTATTTTCGAAAGGCTAATCCCATTCTACGGCTTGGCAGGATTGGTGCTTCTGATTTTGGTATTCGTTCAGCTGGTAAGTAGCAGGGTTTCGGGGAACTGGCTCTATTCCGTTCTCTACATTCTTTTGGCCGTAGGCTTTGCTGTCCACACCATTGCCATTGGCATGCGTTGGTACATAGCGGGAAGAGTTCCCCTGAGCAATGCATACGAAACCATGATTTACATTGCCTGGGCAACGATGCTTGCAGGATTCATTTTCTCAAGGATGACTAAGGTTGTTGTTCCGGCAACGGCCTTAATCAGTACGCTTACGCTCTTCGTTGCCCACCTGTCGTGGATGGACCCTGAAATATCCAACCTTGTTCCTGTACTGAAATCGCACTGGCTGACCATTCATGTTGCCGTCGTTACGGCAAGCTATGGATTCTTTGGCTTGGGGGCCATGTTGGGCCTGTTTAACCTGGTGCTGTTTGCGCTGAAAAACGAGAAGAATCGAAATGTAATTGACAAGCAGATAGATAGAATAACCGATATCAATGAAATAAACCTTACCCTGGGGTTATACCTGCTTACCATTGGTTCGTTTTTGGGAGCTGTTTGGGCAAACGAGTCGTGGGGAAGATACTGGGGATGGGATCCCAAGGAAACATGGGCATTGATAACCATTCTGGTTTACACGTTTGTTGTTCACATGCGGTTGATTCCGGCATTTAAGACGCCATTCAGCTTCAATTTTGCTTCGCTAATAGCCATTGGTTCAGTGCTAATGACCTATTTCGGCGTAAATTACTACCTGTCGGGGTTACACAGCTATGCCGGAGGAGATTCTGCACCCGTACCTACATGGCTTTTCATCGTTGTTGGCCTTATCCTGTCGTTTTCTTTCTTTGCATGGTATAATAACAGGTTGGTCGATGGATACCAAAATTCGGTGGAAAAAGAGAATTGATACGCTATGGAAAATTTTGATTTTGTCAATCCGGTTAGAATCCTTTTCGGAAAGGGGAAAATTGCCGAATTAGGCAATGAGATTCCCAAAGATGCCACAGTAATGATGACTTACGGAGGGGGGAGTATAAAGTGCAATGGCATATACGACCAGGTGATGGCAAACTTAAAGGGATTTAATGTGTTGGAATTTGGCGGCATTGAGCCCAATCCAAAATACGAAACGCTGATGAAAGCGGTGGAGTTGTGCCGCAGGCACAGGGTCAATTTTCTGCTGGCAGTGGGCGGAGGATCGGTGCTTGATGGGGCTAAGTTTATTGCTGCTGCTACTCACTACGAGGGCGATCCCTGGCAAATGGTGGTGTGTGGAAGGGCTGAAGCGATTGAGAAGGCCATTCCGTTGGGTGCGGTGCTTACGCTGGCTGCAACCGGCTCGGAGATGAACTCGGGAGGTGTCATTAGTCGCTTGTCCACGCAGGAGAAGTATGCCTTTGGCAGCCCATTGCTCTTCCCCAGGTTCTCCATTTTAGACCCTACCTATACTTACTCTTTGCCTGCCAAACAGGTAGCCAATGGGATTGTGGATGCATTTGTACATGTAACCGAGCAGTACCTGACATACCCCACACAGTCGCTGGTGCAAGACCGATGGGCCGAGGGGATATTACAAACCCTGATAGAAATTGGTCCGCAGGCAATGAGCGAACCCGAAAACTACGATGTCCGGGCAAATTTGATGTGGAGTTGTACCATGGCCTTAAACGGCATTATTGCCGTTGGGGTACCCACCGACTGGGCAACCCATCTGATTGGCCATGAACTCACTGCTCTGTTTGGACTGGCTCATGGGGTAACGCTGGCCATTGTCCTTCCCCGCTTGCTGATGGAAACACGTAGTGAGAAAAAATTAAAGCTGTTGCAGTATGCTACACGTGTATGGGGCATTTCCGGGGGATCCGAGGATAATAGGATAGGGCAAGCCATAGAGTTAACCGAGAACTTTTTCCGTGAATTGGGCATAAAGACGCGTTTTTCGGAACACGGAATTGGCGAAGAACAATTGCTGCCAATTGTGCAACGTTTTGCATCGCGGAGGTGGAAGATTGGCGAAAACAGGAGTCTCGATGCAGAAAAAATACGAAAAATTCTCATCCAATCGATTTAATAAACCCGGTGATAGCAATGAAAACCGACTTAAACAAAAACGCTACCCTCTACTTCCTCTTGTTGCTATTGATATCCATTGGAGTTTTTAGCTTAATCCTTGTTTACAACCGGAATCTTTACGAGGCGATTACGTATGAGGATCGCTTTGTCGAGTACCTTGGTTTCATTTTCCTTTTGGTGGCAGGGTTCTACGTGCTACGAAGCAGTATCCTTGGATTAAGGAAAAACGTTAGGACACAGGGGATGAATTCATTCCTGCTTATCGTTGGGATAGTGTTCGTGATTGCGGCTTTCGAGGAGATTAGCTGGGGACAAAGGATTTTCGGTTTTGGCACTCCCGAAAGGTTGATGGAAATTAATAGGCAACAGGAATTCAATTTTCACAATATCGATAAGAAGTTTTTCGATAGGGTTCTTGATAGGGCAAATATTCTATTCGTATTGTTTTCCACGGTTATGCTCATTTTGAAAAAGGATCATTTGCTTGGCATAAAACTTCCCGATGTTCACCTGACACTCGCCTTTGCCATAATCCCTTTTTATCATCAGTACAATGAGGTTTCATTAGATTTTTACCATATTCTCTATCTCCCGATTGCTATTATCGCTGTCCGTGCCGCAATGCAAAAAAAACGGGGGGAGGTGGTTGCCGCCACGATTACCATACTGATGACATTTGTGCTGCTTTGGCTGCATAGGAAGTACAATCATCATTTTCCGCTGCATAACAATAGCGCCAACGAGATTAAAGAGACCCTCTTTTCGCTGGTGTGTGCATACTATGCATTTGTGATTTTCAGGGATACCAAAGCCTTAACCGAAGGTCAAAGTCAGTAACGGTTGGACTAAAGAGGCTAATATGTTGTGGAAGACCTCTTTTCGTACCACAAAGACTTACAGCGATATTAAATATTCGTGAAGAACCAGTGGATGGCAATGCTTGGGGTCTTTGGCTGCGTAAACCAGCGTTATTTTTTCCTCCTTACCCAAACGTTGTAAAAACTCGTTTCCAAAGCCGTTGGCTTTGAGCTCCTGCATATACTTTGCCGAGAACTCGTCCCATCGGGCCGGATCGTGTCCAAACCATTTGCGCAGCTCGGTGGATGGGGCTAAATCTTTATTCCACTCGTCAATTTGTGCCGCTTCTTTCGATATGCCTCTGGGCCACAACCTGTCAACCAGTACCCTGTACCCATCGTATGGTGAGGATTCTTCATATACCCGTTTTATGGCAATTTCAGGCATGGTGATATGGAGTTTACTTTGCATTTGTTTAGCAGTAAAACAGATAAGTCGGCCAATTGTTGAGAGTCAACCGCACTTTTTGCCCCTTTTCCGCTCTCTTTTTGGCGTAGTTCTTCCCCCGACCAGGGTGTTTCGCCCGATACCATCTTTGGTCGCCCAAAGGGCGATTTGAAGATGCTATTTTAAGGCAACGAATAGGCTGATTTCGGGCTTTTTTCCCAAACTCCTGTCGTCGTGAAGTTCAAAGTCATTCAGCATTTCGGAGGCCCGGTATCCCGATTGCGGGAGCCATTGGGTGTAGATATACCGCTTCATCCGCCCCATGGTTACTCCCCATGCAATCCTGCTTTTGGGTTTAATGGTGAATACGGCGTAGGTAATGGCCGGTATTTCGTAGTAGCTGAAACCTTCCGGTATCATGTCGCATTGTGTTACCACATCGCCAACGATGTACTTAAACGTCTGCGCTCCCTCATCGTAATCCTTGCTGATGAACACCCTTTCCCAGGGGTGTTTAAGGTTGGGGATGGGGTTTTGACTTTTGGCCTCGTTGAAAATGGCAGCTGCGCGGCCAACATCCTTATATATCTCCCTATCGCTGGTATTGATTTCTATCCCAATGACATGCATTGGTTCGGCAAACGTTACGATGGTTGGATTGGTTTTGTCGATACTGCCAATATGCATGGCGTAAAGCGCAACGGCCAACACAATCAAAGCGCATACAGCGATTACGATTGGCTTTATCATGGCTATTCTATTGTTTTGCCGGATATTCCCGGCACGGCATTGACATTTTGTTTGAGAATAGTCAATGGCAATATCCAATTTACTGTTCGACAACCGGTATGAGGAACGAGGCAACGTACAGGTTGGTATCGGTTCTCAACGAGTGCATAACCCCTGCGGGCACAATGAATGCCTTTCCGTGGGTTAGCTCCACTTCCCTGTCTTCGAAAACACCGTATCCGCTTCCTGCAATACAGTAAAAAACCTCATCGTTCTTGCCATGCTTGTGCAGTGGCACCTTTTTGTTAGCATCGATGTGGTAAACGTTTTTTACAATGGCATTCTTTACCGCTTCTAAATCCATAATTCTTAACTGTTTGGTACTGACGTCTATAATGTTTGCTCTATGGTCGTGGGGTTTACCTGCAGCACGGCGCGGCACCACGGGAATTTCTTTTTCATCAGGGTAAAACCGGCACCCGATGTTGAAAAGTTTGCCGTTCCCTTAATCAGGAAGCCGGTTCCCTTTGAGTGGAATCCCTGTACCTCACGACTTCCCATTGTAACAAGCACCCGGCTGTTTTGGGCAATATTGGCCTCAGTAACCTTCATCCCGCCGGCGGGGATAAGCAAATGCCCTTGTTCCGTTACGCTGATATAGCTGTTCCAGGTGTTCACCACATGGGGACCTTCATTGCCCTGAGTAACAATGGCAACAACCCCCTCGTGTTTAATCACTTCGTGTAATTTTTCGGGTATTTCCATAGTAAAAACTCCAATGGTTTATTAGCCTAACAAATCAGAAAAACTTTGACTTATATACTGATCCGTTTATGTTTGATTAAGGGTAACCTACCCCCTCATTTGCCCGGTAAAAGTATTGATTTTTTCAATCGATTCTAAAAAGAAATAGGAATTGGGTTAACCTGCTGAACATGTTCTATGGCCTTGCTCTCGCTTCATATATATTTCAAAAACTTTCAATTGCCCATTTACTATTTGAAAATAATCAATAACTTGCATAACTTTAGATAATAAAGTTATACATATACGACAATCGGGTGGTGGATAAGAATAGCTTTTGTTGATAAATAAGCGAGTTAGTGGCAATACATAGACCAACAAACAGAATAAATCATGATAGGTAAAATTGAAAAAGTTCCATTAAGAAACATTTGGAAACATGAAGCAAAGGACTTTACCACTTGGCTTCAAAACAACATTGACGTTTTAACTCAAGTTTTAGACTTCCAAATATCAAATGTAGAGCGCGAGCAATCGACAGGTAATTTTAATGTAGACCTTGTTGCAGAAGATGAGAACGGCAATCCAGTGATCATTGAAAACCAATTGGAAAAAAGTAATCACGACCATCTTGGTAAAGTAATTACGTATTTAGCATCTATTGGTGCTGGTAAAGCAATCTGGATTGTTTCCGAACCTAGACAAGAACACGTAAAGGCAATTTCTTGGCTAAACGAATCGACTGCTGCTGAATTTTATCTGTTCAAAATCGAAGGAATTAAAATTGGCAATTCTGACCCTGCACCTTTATTGACATTAATTGTCGGCCCAAGTGAAGAAGTTAGAGGAGCTGGTGTGACAAAAAAGGAATATGCTGAAAGACATCATTACAGAAAAAGATTTTGGACTTATCTTCTGGACAGAGCAAAGAGTAAAACCAAACTACATGCAAATATTTCTCCAAACATTTATAGTTGGGTTGGAACAAGTGCTGGTATTGGAGGAGTTGGATACAATTATGTTATAGGACAGCATGACGCTAAAGTGGAACTTTACATTGACAAGGACAAGGAAGATGGCAAAGAAAATAAAGAATTATTTGATCGGCTGCAGAAAAACAAGGATAAAATTGAAGCGAGTTTTGGTAGCAATCTTTCTTGGGAGCGACTTGACAACAAGAGAGCATCTCGTATCGCAAAACATTTCAATGACATTGGTTACAAAGACGAAAATAAGTGGGAAGAACTTGCAGACGCTATGATTGACAATATGATTAAACTAGAAAAAGCCTTATCACCGTTCTTGAAATAAAATTTACTGGCACTAACACGGGTTTTGCGTCAGGCGGGGGTGACGTGCAATTTTGAAGTTTTGTTGCCCGCACCAGCGTTCGTCTCGTGTTGACAGGACTTCGTCCCGCCAACCCGCCCGAACGCAAAGCCCGAAAACGTTATAGCCAATGCTACAAGACAGACAACAATGAAAAAATATAAAATAGATATCTATACTCTGACCGAAAGTGGGAATCATTTAAGTGACCAAATTTATTTCGGAAGTATAGTGTTTGAAACAAATAATACAACAAGTTGGGTTTTTGACTTCTTGCACCACGCAGGCGGGCAAATGGCTATAGAAGGAATTGAGATTAAGACTTACGAGTTTGAAGAATATACTTTAATTTCTTTGACCGACTTTTTCCGTGACGGAGACTTTTACATAGACTTGATTTATGGTAGCAAAAACTTAAACGTAACTAACAATTTATTTCTTGATAAGCAATTTTCAGTTGACAATGAACCTGAATACTTAATTATAGGGGGCGATGCTGTAGCAGAGCAATATACGGAAAGTGATTTTGACTTTTTGAAGGAGTATAAACAAACAGTTATAAAATCTGAATACCTATATGAATGGGGTGCAACTGGCTTTTGGGAAAACTACATAATTGGGGTCGCTTCGAGTCTTTCTGTTCTCATAATTGACAAATTAGTTTCATTTGGTTTTCCAATTGACAGTATTAAAAGATTTAAATTGCCTTCAAAAATCAGAGAATATCTTGCAAGTGATACAATATTAATCCTAAGACCTTATTCCTAGAAAGCTATAGAAAAGAAGAAGAATTAATTAAAGTAAGTTTCAGAAATATTGCTTACCGTTTTCACTTGACAATCAAAGAAGGAGAACTCATAGAATTAATTACAGAAAAACTCGACAAACTTGTATAAAGAAAAGAATCACTGGCTATAACAGCGGCTTTCCCCGACCCGTTAGGACAGGCGGTGGCGACTTGCACGTTTGACAGAATTGTGTATCTTTGGTAGGTAGTTGGCTCGCAGGGTGTGTGCTGGGTACTCCACCGCCCGCCCCGCTGCTCTTTCGTTGGGGCTTAACCTCGAAAACGTTATGCGCAAGTAACTGGGCAACCTAACGACAAATGAAGTTTGAAAACCAATGATGACTACGAATAAATAACACTTCTAAACCCTTCTGCAAAAACCGAAATCTATATTCAACTCGACAGAAAAGCCGATAGCCGATGATCAATGGAGGCAAAATAATAAGCTTAAAATAATTGTTGTTCTGTAAAAAAATCGCAACTTTATCAAAACTTTGAAAAATGTAAAGTTTTGATAAAGTTAAATGTATTCAATTAAATATCAAATAAATATGAGTATTCTAATCAATAGAAGTAATTACATAGAACAATTAGAAAAGTTGAAAGACGAGCATATTATTAAAGTTGTTACAGGATTGAGGCGTTCGGGCAAATCCACTTTATTTGAAATTTTTGCCGGGCAAATTATTTATTCAGGAGTATCAGCCAAGAGAGTGCAGCAATATAATTTTGAAAAACCAATTTTTCCCGAAGAATATACTTGGCGTGATGTGTACAAAGATATTTTAGCAAAAACAGACAAGGAAAATATGAATTATATTTTTCTTGACGAGCCACAGCAGATTCCTGAATTTGAACGACTTATTGACGCTCTCTTTGTTGAACGATTTGTTGATTTGTATGTAACAGGTTCAAATGCCTATTTTTTGTCGGGAGATCTTGCGACTTTACTTTCAGGTCGCTATATAACCATACATATTTTGCCGTTTTCTTTTGCTGAATTTTCTGAAAGTCAAAAAGAGTCAAGGCTAAGCAAATACGAGTTGTTCAATAATTATCTTTATGAAACTTCGTTACCACAAGGCGTTTTGTTGCGAAATCAAGGTGCTGATATTCAAAATAAGTATATTCAAGATGTCTATAACACCATTGTAGAAAGAGATATTAGGCAACGATATAACATTCAAAATATTAGGAGTTTTGATAATCTTACAAAATTTCTGATGAATGCAATCGGTAGTACAGTATCGCCAAGCAATATCTCAAAGGCAATGAAACAAGACCGTCAGGATATTCACCACAATACCGTTGAAAAATATATTGAATATTTGGTGAATTCTTTCGTCTTTTATCAAGTAAATCGTTTTGACATTAGAGGCAAACAGCAACTAGCAACACAAGAAAAATACTACTTGGTGGATATTGGCTTTAGGAATTTAAAACTCGGCAAATTTCAATATCAGGATTTGGGACATATTCTTGAAAACATTGTGTACCTGGAGCTAAACAGACGAGGTTATTCTATTTGGGTTGGAAAAATTAGAGAATACGAAGTGGATTTTATTGTAAAAAACGCCCAAAACAGGTTTGAGTACTATCAGGTAACTTGGTCAATGTCTGATCCGAAAACGGCAGAACGAGAAATAAGACCTTTGAAAGCCATTGACAACAATTACCCAAAATACATTATTTCAACCGATATAATAAGTTCAGAAATTGAAGGGATTGAACATATCAATATCGTAGATTGGCTATTAAAAAAGGAATAACATCGCCCCCCTGCCCTGGACAGCAGCTTTCCCCGACATTGAGATGGCGGGATCGGGCGGTAGAGAGTTAAGTTGTAGGTACGTTATCCGCAATAAAAACATATCAAAGTTGACAAACCATCTCATTTATTTTTATCTTTGAAGTATGGGAAATCGTGAGAAAGACATACTAAAGAGAATAAAGGAAATAGTACGAGGGAAAGACCCTTCGGCTAAAATTTATATTTATGGCTCAAGAGCGAGAGGAACAGCCAATAGTGAATCTGATTGGGATTTGCTCATCCTGTTGGACAGGGAGAAAATTTCATCTGACATTGAAAAGGAAATAGCCTACTCCCTGTATGACCTCGAATTTGAGATAGGTGAATTGATAAGCCCCATGCTATACACAGAAAAAGATTGGAATATCAAATATAGCGTTACCCCTTTTTATAAAAACGTAATGAAAGACAGCCGGTTACTATGACAGCCTACCAACGTGACGATTACATCAGGTATCGCATAGAACGAGCTAAAGAAACCTTAGTGGAGGTAGAAAAGCATATTGAGAATTGCTTCTGGAATACTGCAGTGAATCGGTTGTATTATGCCTGTTTTTATGCTGTAAGCGCACTGTTGCTTAAGAACAATATTGAAGTTTCGAGCCATTCAGGAGTTAGGCAGAAATTCGGACAGCTATTCGTTAAAACGGAAAAGTTTGACAAAGACTTAGCCAAACACTATGCTGACCTCTTTGAGAAAAGAAATAAAGGGGATTACAACGATTTTTTCGATTTCGATGAGGAAGCCGTTGCTAATCTCTACCCGTTATCCGTTGAATTCATTAATGCTATTGCGAAACTTTTAGATGATATCTAACTACGGGTAACAGAGGCTTGCCTCGACTTTGAGATGGCGGGATCGGGACGGGAGCCAAGCTGCGGACTGTTAAAATTTTATATACTATGAATCAAAGAACCTTTATTTATTTGCTGTTTTGCGCAGTAACTACTCTCATTTCTTTTGATTTTTATGCTGGAAATATAGGTAATAATCAGACTTTGATGAATTGTGGTGCTGCCCAAGGCGATGATCCAGAAACTTTTGAGGTTACTTTCAATATTATGATGGATGAAGTGTCACAATACTTCAATCCAGATATTGACGTAGTTTACATTACGGGAAGCATGCTGAATTGGGCAGTACCAGGCGAAGAACCAGAACTGCAAACCATGCACCGTGTCGGTGATTCGTTTACATTCACTCAAACATTTAATCTCGAAGTAGGAGAATACGAGTATAAATATTTTCTCAATGAAGGATGGAGCGGTGGAATATGGTATGGTGAGCCAAATTTCACAATAACTGTTGTGCAAGATATGAATGTTGATGATATTTGGAATATACCAGGGCAGCAGTGGGGTTTATCACTTATTCTTCTGGCTAACTCTGAAAATGCTGGGACAGTTACTGGCGAAGGTTCCTTTCTGTCCAACGCTATAGCACATATCTCTGCCACCCCTTTTGAAGGTTTTGATTTTGTCAAATGGACAAGAAATGATGATGAAGTTGTCAGTACTGATGCCGACTATCAATTCAATATGCCGAATAGCAATCTTACCCTGACTGCCCATTTTGATAATGGAAATTATGTGAATAAACCAGAAGAATTTCAGTTAAAAGTTTTCCCCAACCCCTCGCAGAACTATCTTATAATCAAATCTGCCAGTATAATTAGTAATATCAGTATTTCTGATATTGGTGGAAAAGTTTTTTTAGCCCAATGTCTTAATAATAATGAATTCCGCCTTGACCATAATTGGAATCCCGGAGTGTACATATTTACAATAGAAACTGCGAATGGAGTTTTCGTAACAAAGTTGTTGATACAATAGAATTTCTAATCAAGTTTTAAAAACAGGTGCCAGAATAGTTAAAATAAATAATAGTCAATCAGAGAGTGTATTAAGAAAAACCAAGAAGAGTTTTGTTCAAATCATATTAAATGGAGAAAAAACTGTTTAACCAAAATAAATCACATGTTACAATACGGGACATAACTAATTTGGGATAAATGAGCTGTGCTCATGTTCAAAGGCCGTAGGAATGGTCAAAGCAACTCGATGAAGTTTCTGCTCCGTACATCCAAACTAGCCTCACCCCCATCCGTTGGCTACAATCCCATGCCGACAACAACCTGCAAATTATTAGGGCTACAAAAGGGCAAAAACCACCTTGCCAAATGGCTCATCGGGAATTCTCCGATATTGGTTTTCCAGTTCATTACGGCCTAACGGACAAGAATTAAAGATTATTGAAAGAAATGGATAAATCCATTGACGAAAGATTATTGCACCACCATAACCCACGGTTTAAACAGGGCAATGGAAAATGGAAATGAACAAAGTGGCAAGGGCTGTTACATCATCAGAAGGAGCATTGCCATAAAAAAAAATTGTGATACGACGGAATATTTTTTTGTGATTTTTATTGACATCATGCAGTTAATTCATTACCTTTATTTGCGCGATGGAGTATTTTTTCCCTTTGTCTTGGTTCTTTGCATGTAGTATGTTCTTCATTTAATGGCAAGTAAATATTGAAGTAACCCTTTTGTATTACCTTTTTTTCATTTACTCCTCGCTCGTCCTATGTCTTCATACGTGAATTAATATTTTAAAACTCATATAACCATGAAACAAACAATTATTATTGCCGGAATGCTTTTGTTAGTTACTCTTAATGCAAAAGCTCAGGACTATGTCCCGTTCCCAACCGGAAATGTCAACTGGAATGTATTTTATGCCGGGACGTGTGAAGAAGCACCACCCGATAGCATACTCATTAGGTACGCAATACATGGTGATACTGTAATTAATGATATTCAGTATTTGAAACTTTGCATTGAAGAAGGTGATACCTTGAATCCAATCATTAGAGGAATTGGCGGATTGAGGGAAAACGATAAAAAAATTTATTACCTGGGAGAAACTATTTTCAGTTTATATTGTGAAGAGGAATTTTTGCTCTACGATTTCACAAAGCAGATTGGTGATACCATTAAACACGACCCTGAAGGTTTATTCTTTTCCGTTATCCTTGACATTGATTCAGTGTTGATTGGAGATGGCTATAGGAAAAGATACTCCATTGACAACCATTGGTTTTACCATAATCCTGATTACATCATTGAGGGGATTGGTAGCGTTGTCAATGGTTTACTGGGACATATATCGGACATCCCCACCTGTGGTACTCATTATTGGGAACATGTTTGCTTTAGGGAGAATGGCATCGTTAAGTACCTTAACCCGGCATTCGATGAGTGCTTCCCAAGCCATCTACTGTCCGGAGTAAAGCCACCGGCTTATGAACCAACTATTCAGTTGTATCCCAATCCGTTTAAAAATGAGATTGTGATTGTTAATCAGCATAACTGCAGTGATTTATTTTTTAAACTCATTGATATCAATGGGAAAACTGTAATTACCTCAAGCATAAAGGGCAATAAAGTTTCTGTCCCTGTGAATATCAGCACGGGAATTTACAATGCAGTGCTTATTGATGGCAGTGGAAAGATTTTGATTACCCAAAAAATGGTGAAGGAATAAAACAGCCGGAAATATCCAATCATTGATATTTTCAGGCAGCAGGGTGCTATTTGTTCTATATTGATTGACACGATGCGAAAGCCCCTGCAAAGGGGAAATGGCTTATCCCAATGAATGTTACATCAATGATAGTGGACTTGTGAATTTCATAATATGAGGATATTCAGATATTAACCTTGATTTTTTTAGTCTTTAACATCTTGAGTTTGTAACGATTTAACCATTAATACTGACAGCCATGAAAAAGTTAATTTTTACATTGTTTTTGTGTGGACTTTTAACCAATTTTCTTAAAAGCCAGGATTTCAGCCTACGTTTATTTGTAACTGATAGCGAGAATAGAAAAGATTCAATTCAATTTGGACTGAAAAATAATGCCACTCTGGGCGTCGATAGTCTTCTGGGCGAACAAGACATATATGGCCAACCGTGGGATTCGTTGGATATCAGAATTATTCACAGGGATATTGCTGAGCATCACTGTTTAAGAGCGTCATATTTTGATGACCCCCCTGAGAATATATATTTTGATTCCAATGCCGACTTTAAAATAGAATTTAGGCCGATAAGTGGTGCATTTGGGACGATAGGAATGAATTTTGAAATCCTTATTCATTCTTCAAACCCACCAATATTCATTACCACAGATTTTTCAGAAATATTTGGGAATATGTTGTATGAAGGTTATTCTTCAATACATTTATTGGATGATAATTGTGATGCCGTTATCACGGAGTATATCATATACGATGTGGATAATCCTAATGATACTCTGTTTACCTCGAATAGTACTTTGACTACCATAGCAGTACAATTTGAACACGAAGTAAGTGTTAAGTTAAATGCTGATAAGAAAATTATCGTTTGCCCAAATCCGGCGAAGGATGAAATAAAAGTAATTGCCGATATTCCGATAATCGTGAAGATGCACGATATTCACGGGAAGGAGTTGAAAGTTTCATATACCAATAGGATTAATACCTCTGATTTAATAAAAGGCTTTTACATTATTCATGTTTACAATCATAACGGCGAGTTATTGAAAGTTGACAAGATACTAATAGAATAAAAACGTATTTTAATTAGTGTCTATGCTATTCTGGCTTGAATTGCCTGAGAATTAGTTCGGTACTAATAAGATCTTTTTTCACGGTTAAATCAGGCATGGTGCTTTCATACTGGCCTCGTAACCACAGGCTAAGTCAATGTGTAGTAAAGAAAAGCGAACCTTTGCCAACGGGGAAAAGATGAAAAGGGCATTTGCCCTTTTTATTATACCTGTTCTTTACACATAATCCTGTTATTAACTGCGCTTCTGCCCCAGCCCTTGCGGTACACCATCCCGTTATTAAGATTAAGTTTTTTACTAAATTTGCCCTATGGGCGTTAACCTGTCAATGGATATCATGTACCTTCCGGGGGTTGGGCCGAAGCGGGCTGAACTTCTGCGTAAGGAGTTGAATATCCACACCCTGAACGACCTGCTTTACTACTTCCCTTTTAAGTATGTCGATCGCTCGAAGTTCTATACCATTGCCGAACTAAACCCTGATTTGCCCTATATCCAGATTATCGGGCAGGTAGTGAGTCTGCGAGAAGTGGGGGCCGGAAGGGCCAAACGGCTCACCGGCATCTTTTCCGACTCCACCGGATCCATTGAACTGGTTTGGTTCAAGGGCTTGAAATGGGTTGCGCGTAGCCTGAAGCCCAATGTGAAGTATGTGATTTACGGTAAGCCCACACTATTCGGAAACAAGATTAACATTGCGCACCCCGAGGTGGAGGAGTATATTCCCGGGCAGGAGAAGCAGAGCGCTGCCCTGCAGGCAGCATACAGCACCACCGAGAAGTTGAAGAACAGCTACATCTCCTCAAAAACTATTCTGAAGTTGCAGCAAACGCTGGCAGAGATGCTGAATGGGAATATCCCCGAAACCCTGCCCATGTACATTGTCGATAGGCTTAGGCTGATGACGCTGCCCGAGGCGTTGAAGAATATCCATTTTCCCACTTCAGCCACGGTGCTGAAGAAAGCACAGACGAGGCTCAAGTTTGAGGAGCTTTTTTACATACAGCTAAACTTGTTATTTAGGCGGAGCGAGAGGTTGGAAAAAAACAATGGCCATGTTTTCAAGGTGGTTGGCGATATTTTCAACCAATTCTATAGCCAAAAGTTGCCCTTCGAACTCACCGAAGCGCAGAAGCGTGTAATCCGTGAGATTCGTAAGGACATGGGATCGGGTAAGCAGATGAATCGCCTGTTGCAGGGCGATGTGGGTAGCGGGAAAACGTTGGTTGCCCTTATGTCCATGCTTATTGCCATTGACAATGGCTATCAGGCGTGTATTATGGCACCCACCGAGATACTGGCAAACCAGCATTACGAAACCATCACTGAGATGCTCGATGGTATGCCTGTGAACGTGGGACTGCTCACAGGGAGCACGAAGAAAAAGGAACGCACAGGTCTGCATACCATGCTTGAGGACGGATCGTTGCATATCATCATTGGCACCCATGCGTTGCTGGAGGATGTGGTGAAGTTCAACAATCTGGGGTTGGTGATAATCGATGAACAGCAGCGTTTTGGGGTGGTACAGCGTGCCAAATTGTGGGATAAGAACGAGGACCCGCCCCATATGCTGGTGATGACAGCAACTCCCATTCCACGCACTCTGGCCATGACCTTCTATGGCGATTTGGATAAAAGCATTATCGACCAGATGCCGCCGGGGCGTAAACCTGTAAAAACCATTCATTACCCCGAGAATAAGCGTATCCTGGTTTACGGGCTTATGCGAGAGCAGATCAGGCAGGGCAGGCAGGTTTACATCGTTTATCCCCTCATTAAGGAATCGGAAAAGATGGATTATCAAGATCTTATGGATGGGTACGATACCGTTGTGCGGCATTTCCCGCCACCGGAGTATGCCACTTTGGTGGTACATGGACAGATGAAGCCTGAGGAAAAGGATAAATCCATGCAGCTGTTTGCCGCCGGAAAGGCGCATATACTGATGGCAACCACGGTAATAGAGGTGGGGGTAAACGTACCCAATGCCTCGGTAATGGTTATCGAAAGCGCAGAGCGCTTTGGGCTTTCACAGCTGCACCAGCTGAGAGGCAGGGTGGGGCGTGGTGCCGACGAGAGCTACTGCGTGCTGATTTCGGGAGTGAAAATGTCCAACGAATCGCGCGAAAGGCTGCTTACCATGGTTTCTACCAACGATGGATTCGCGATTGCTGAAGCGGATATGAAAATACGTGGGCCCGGTGATGTGGAAGGAACACAGCAAAGCGGGTTGCCCTATGAACTGAAGATCGCCAGTCTTGTTCATGACACTCCGTTACTACAGCACGCATACAGCATAGCCAAGGATATCATAGATGGAGATAAGTTGCTGACTCAACCTAAGAATGTGATTCTACGCGAGCAGTTGGAAAGGCTGTTGCAGCGCTCCACCGATTATGGGAACATTGGGTAATGCGGTTTATTCAGCGGTAACAGCCAAGTTGTAGTATCTTGGTGTGATGTGCTACATTCCGTTGTTCCCAGGCAGCGGCAAGATTCTGTACTCCATCCCTTATCATCTTAAGATTTATATCAATCTCAATTGGCTTAGTGGATTTTTTGAAATGGAATGCTATATTTGCTACTCGTTTACCCAACATTATAAATTCAGATGGTAGAATTCCACAGGTTTTCGCTCGAAAATGGCCTTAAAGTCATTGTTCATCAGGATGAAACCACGCCAATCGTTACATTTAACCTGCTCTACAATGTGGGTTCCAGGGATGAAGACCCCGAAAGAACCGGTTTTGCCCACCTGTTTGAACACTTGATGTTTGGCGGGTCGGTGAATATCCCTGTTTACGACGAGCCGCTGGAAAGGGCAGGAGGCGAGAATAACGCTTTTACCTCAACCGATATTACCAACTATTACATCACAGTTCCTCGCGAGAATCTGGAAACAGCCTTTTGGCTTGAAAGCGATAGAATGCTTTCGCTGGATTTTTCGCAGCGTAGCCTTGATATACAAAAGAGCGTTGTGATTGAGGAGTTTAACCAGCGATACCTGAATCAGCCCTATGGCGATGCCTGGTTACTGCTCCGCCCTTTGGCATACAAAGTACATCCGTACCGATGGCCTACCATTGGGAAAGACCCGAAGCATATTATGGATAGTAATCTGCAGGAGGTTAAAGATTTTTTCTTCAGCTACTATGCCCCAAACAACGCCATCCTGTGCCTCTCGGGAAATGTTACCATTGACGAGGTTAAGCATTTGGCAAACAAGTGGTTTGCACCAATCCCATCACGTGAGGTAAAACCTAAAAATTTGCCAAAGGAACCTACTCAAATCGAGCAAAGGGTGATGGAAGTTACGCGGAGCGTTCCTTTCCATTCCATCTACACGGCATTCCATATGTGCCATCGCCTCCATCCCGATTATCATGTTGTTGACCTGATCAGCGATATCCTTTCCAATGGCAAGTCGTCGCGATTATACCAGAATCTGGTTAAGGGAAAGGAGCTGTTCAGCAGTATAGATGCGTACATTACCGGCGAAATTGACGAAGGTTTACTGGTGGTGGCCGGGATTCTCAATAAGGACGTTGACCCCTACGATGCTCAGGGGGCAATCTTTGAAGAACTTCAGGATTTACCTAAGTCGCTGAACGAGCAGGAGTTGGAAAAGGTTAAAAACCGCCTGGAATCAACCTTTACCTTCGGGCTTACCAATAGCCTCGATAAGGCTATGAACCTGTGCTACTTCGAACTCCTTGGCGATGCCAATATGATTAACACAGAGGTGGAGCGTTATCGGAAGGTAACCATAGCGGATGTACAAAGGGTTTCTTCCCGGCTCTTTAACGTAAGCAATAGTTCGACCCTTATTTACCGGGCCGAAAAACGATAAAAAAATAATAAGTAAACAGCATTTTGCCCAAAAGATAACCCATAACGCATGATTAATCGAACCATTCCTTCCCCGGTATCTATGCCACAGGAGTTGCATTTCACCAAAGCCGACGTGCATACTCTTTCCAATGGGATTAAACTTTTGGTTATCAACAAAGGAGATGAAGAGGTTTGCCGCATCGATCTGGTTTTCCATGCCGGTTCGCGGTACCAGCAGGTCAATCTACAGGCCAATGCTGCACTGATGTTAATGCCCGAAGGGACTACCAATAATACCTCGAAGCAAATATCCGAGCATTTTGATTTTTACGGTTCGTTCCTCAATATCGATGTAGATAAGGATTATGCTACCCTTTCGCTTTCATCGTTGATAAAACATTTCCCCAACTGTATTGAAATGCTTGGCGAGATTGTCAGAACCCCCGTATATCCCGATAAAGAGTTGATTCTGTGGAGTCAGCGGGGAAAGCATAAACTTCTGGTGGAGTTGGAAAAAACATCAACCCTGGCCGGACGTGCCTTTTTCGGCACCCTTTTCGGAAAGACACATCCCTATGGAGCCATGGCTTCGCCTGATGATTATGATATCATTGCCCAACCGCAGCTTCGGTCATTCCATTCTTCTCGAATTGGTTCGAATTTCCTAATCATCATTCTCTCGGGGAAGATTGGCGAGCATGAGATAGCCTTAGTCGAGAAGTGTTTTGGCAATCTGACCAAAGGTAATGATATGTCGCCAATACCCAATGGCATCGCAGTTGATGCCTCCGGCAGGGGTAAAGTTTTCGTCGAAAAGCCCAATGCAGTTCAATCGGCCATCAGGGTAGGTCGCATTCTATTCCCCCGTACACACCCCGATTATCCTGCCTTTCTGATACTTAATACCATTCTGGGAGGTTACTTTGGATCGAGGCTAATGCGTAATATTAGGGAGGACAAGGGTTTTACCTATGGCATAAACTCATTCTTAGCCCCATTCCGCCATAGCGGTGTTTTTGCAATTGCCACTGAGGTGGGAGCTGCCTATACGGAGCCAACCCTGAAAGAGATCTACAGCGAAATGAAGAGGCTTAGAAATGAGCCCATTGCAGACGATGAACTTTTATTGGTTAAAAGTTATCTAATGGGAGAAATTCTACGTAACTTTAACGGGGCTTTTCCAATGGCCAATAGTATTATAAAACTTTTATACTATAATGAGCTGGATTATAGTTTTTATGATAATCTTTTTAAAACCATAAGAACGATTACATCTGACCGGCTGATGGAAATGGCCAATAAATGGCTAATTGAGGAGGAAATGTTGGAATGTGTGGCAGGTTCGAGAGAAACATAGTTAAACCGATTTTGGATAGCAAATGAAAAAATTAGTCCCATTAGTTTACCTGTTTTTTTGCTGGATATCGGCCTTTTCGCAGGGAGGCTCGCCAAAGCCTTTGCCCCCCAAGTTCGATGTTTTAACCCTTAACCCTAATAACGGAGTGCCCACTCTGATGTGGACACCACCAGCTTATAACCCTTTGTACCCGAACCCCACTGGGTATATCATTTACAAGCCCATGGAGGGAGGAGGATGGGTTCCCATTGATACTGTGGAGAGTACAATTCACACATACACGGATTGGAATAGTTCCGGGAGTCAGGGTTCAATCCGATACCAATTGGCTTCAAAAGGGACAACGGAACCCAGCCAATTGACCTCGCCGCATGGATCCATATTCCTAACCGTAAACTACGATTCGTGCAACAATAAGCTCGATTTGCACTGGTCGCACTATGTTGGCTGGGGGAATAGAATTAAGGACTATATAGTGTACTCGGGAACAACGCCTTATTGGCAAGATTTGGATTCTGTCACCACTGTTCCGGGAAACCAAAACATTGCCAATGTAATGCAAATCCCTCCCAACAGGATTTTTTACCTCTACGTCAAAGCCAGAAATGAAAAGGATAGTGCCATGGTTTCGCTTTCCAATTTGGCACGGATAAACACCAAAGTAGCACGTAAACCAAGCTACATGATTGTTGACAGTATCATTGCCCGCGATTTACATACCGAGATACGTTTCAAAATAGACCGAAACACCGAGTATCGGAATTTTTCCCTGGTACGGTGGGAGACAAGTGATACTGCATTGGCCATTTTCACTGCCAAAACGCTTTTTGAGTTTGAAGATCCACGTACCCGCTCTTTTATCGACGAGTCCGATGCGTGGACTGCACGTTCAAAACCTTTTTTCTTCAAAGTGGACGGGAAGGATGGCTGTAACCGCTTGAACGTGGTGTCAAACTTAACAAACTCAATCACTGTCAGGGCGGCCACCAGAGGGATGACGAATTCAATTACCTGGGATACGCTATACTCAAAAAATATGAATCCCGTCCGTTATAATCTTTACCGGGTTACCTATGCAGATGTTCAGTATCCTCCGGAATTGATTTTTTCCTCTGACAATGAACTTTCGTTTGTTGACGACCTGTCGAGTTTGGAAGGGCAGGGGCTCTCCCCCAGGATCTGCTATTATGTGCAGGCCAATGAATATGTCAACGATCGACCCTTGGTAACCAGCCTTTCACGAATGGTTTGCACCGAGGTCATACCAGATGTTGTCATGCCCAACGCAATCGATCCGTTGAGCGATTACAGCTCCGCAGGTCATTTCACCCGAAATAATTTTGCCCCCATCATAACCTTCAAAGCGAATTACAGGTTAACCATATACAACAGGTGGGGCGGTATAGTTTTCAATGGAACTAACGAAGGGTGGGATGGGAAACTGGCCAATGGCGAATACGCCAAGGAGGGTGCGTACATCTATCGGCTCGAAGTTTTTTCCGAGACCAAGAGAACCATAACCAAAACGGGTTCGTTAACTGTTATCTATGGACCGAAACGTTAACATAATCCTGCAGTTGGCAGGCTATAATATACTTAAAGGCTGAGTATAGCTTTTTAATTTTTTATTTTTAACGCGTGTTGTTAGTTTAACAGGGGAAACAGTTTTCAACCATATTTCTTCAAGGATTTTTCGAGTATGTTGCAACAGACTGATGAGGAGAAGCAGATAATTGAATCGAGGTACAGGGACCTTTTGAGCAATTGCGTTCGTTGCCAGTCACCAGAGGATATGGCACTCATTGAGAAGGCTTTCAAAATTGCCAACGAGAGCCATCAGGGCGTACGGAGGAAATCGGGTGAACCATACATAATCCATCCCATTGAGGTGGCCAAAATCGTTGCCTTTGAAATAGGCCTCGATGCCAAGGCCATTTGCTGCGCCCTGCTTCACGATGTGGTAGAGGATACCGACTATACCATTGAGGATATCGAGCGCCTGTTCGGAAAGAAAATAGCCAATATTATTGATGGTCTGACCAAAATCCCCGAGGTGTTCGATGCGAGCGCCTCGGCACAAGCAGAAAATTTCAGGAAAATACTACTTACCCTTAGCGATGATATCAGGGTTATTTTTATCAAAATAGCCGATAGGTTGCATAATATGAGGACGTTGGATTCAATGCCGGCTAACAAGAAGTTGAAGATTGCCAGTGAGACCATCTACCTTTACGCACCCCTGGCTCAACGGTTGGGGTTATATACCATAAAAAGCGAACTGGAGGATTTGAGCCTGAAATATCGCTATCCACAGGTTTATGAGGAGATTAAGAATAGGATTGAGGGGGATAGTAAGCGTAGAATGCATATCATTAACACTTTTTCATTGCCCATCATCCATAAGCTGGAGGAGAATAATATTGAATTTAACATTAGCGGGCGTCCAAAATCCATATACTCGGTATGGAAGAAGATCCAGACTAAAAACGTAATTTTTGAGGATATATACGATCTGTTGGCCATACGAATTGTTTTTGAACCCTATCCGCATATACCTGAGAAAACTCAATGCTGGCACATCTACTCACTGATAACCGACATCTATAAGCCCAAACCCGACCGCATTCGCGACTGGGTTAGTACCCCCAAGGCCAATGGATATGAGGCTTTGCACTGTACCGTAATGGGGCCCAACGGCCATTGGATGGAGGTGCAGATCCGCTCCAGAAGAATGGATGAGATTGCCGAGCGCGGACTGGCGTCGCACTGGAAGTACAAAGGCGAGGATCCATCGGCACACGAGGGCGAAATAGAAAAGTGGATAAAACAGGTGAGGAGCATGCTCGAAAACCCGCAAACAGATGCCCTGGAGTTTTTGGATGAGTTTAAGCTGAACCTCTTCTCGTCGGAAATCATAGTTTTCACCCCTAAGGGTGAAACTAAAACCCTTCCCAAGGGGGCTACTACCTTAGACCTGGCATACGAGATACATTCTGAGATTGGCAACAAAGCCATTGGGGCAAAGGTTAACCATAAACTGGTGCCCTTAAGCCACACCCTTAGCAGCGGCGATCAGGTTGAGATTATCACCGCCAGCACCCAGAAACCATCTTGGGAATCGCTCAAATTTGTGGTTACTGCTAAGGCCAAGGCTGCCATAAAGTCAGCCTTTAAGGCTGAAACCAAGAACCGGATAGAGCGGGGTAAGCAAATTGTGGAGGATAAGCTGGCCGAACTGGGAGTACTCCCCTCTTCACGGGTATTCAAAAAGATACTTCCGGAGTACGATGTTCTGTCCAAGGATGAGTTTTACAGCAAGGTGGGATCGGGGCTCATTTCGCTGGAGGACCTGAAGAAGGTATTAAAAAAGAATACAAAGAGTAAGTGGGTTAGGTATTGGGAAATACAGTTACAAAAAACTACTTCGCGAAAGCGTAAAAAACCCTCGGACGACGAGGGTTTGAAAGACCAACCCGGGAAAACGGACAAGAAAGAGCCATACCTGCTTCGGGAATCTGAAATTGGAGAGGATTTAACCTACATGGTTGCACGATGCTGCAATCCCATACCGGGTGACGAGGTGATAGGCTACCAATCGGATGATGAGATAGTGATTATCCATAAAGCCACTTGTGCTGAGGCTGTTAGATTAATGTCAAGATACGGTCACAGAATAGTTTCGGCCAAATGGACGACCCACAAGGTGCTGTCGTACTTAGCCCGAATAGAAATTAAAGGAATGGATAGGATTGGCATCCTTAGCGAGTTGGTCAAGGTTATCTCCGACGAATTGCAGGTCAATATCCGTAAATTAAATATCGAAAGCCACGATGGTATATTCGAAAGCTCCATTGATCTTTACGTGCACAACTCTTCCAATCTCAACAACCTGATAGGCAATGTCATGAAGATTAAGGGGGTGGATTCTGTTCAACGGGTTGAAAAGTTCGACAGCTGATCCCATTTTACTGTCGGGATTTCTCTTTTACCTGTTATCTGAGCTTGAAAACCAATTGATTCAAATCATCTTTTTTTTTCAATCAGGTTTGTTTTGCAATGAAATAATTCTTATTTTTATCCATTCTAAATTAAAATTGTTTTCCAATGAGCGTTGCACCACAAATAGAGACAGTTAAGAAAATTTTTATTGACTACCTGGCAAGGAAAGGGCATCGAAAAACGCCTGAACGTTTTGCCATTCTCGAGGAGATCTATTCGCGCGAAGGGCATTTCGATATCGAGACCCTATATATCTTCATGAAGAATAAGAATTATCGGGTGAGCAGGGCAACCCTATACAATACCATCGAACTTTTGCTTGATTGTAATCTGGTGGTAAAACACCAGTTTGGTAAGAACATTGCCCAGTTCGAGAAGGCATTCGACTGCAAGCAGCACGATCACCTGGTTTGCACCAGTTGTGGGTCAGTTACCGAATTTTGCGATCCACGAATTCAGGAGGTGAAAACAACGGCTGCCAAAAATATGAACTTCAGGGTTTCGTACCATTCACTTTACATCTATGGCACATGCCAAAAATGTATGAAGGATAAATATTAGCCCTTGACGCTGTTAAAAACGATTTTTTATTACATAAAAAAGGCATTCACTTAAAGAGCGAATGCCTGATATTTATTCCGACACAACAGTAGTTCTGCAGAATCCCTTGCTATAACCTACAGCGCTTATCAGTTTTTTTAGCTCACCTTCAGCACATCGCTGAAAGCCTGCTTAAAAGTATCCTTTGGTAATGCTCCGGCAGCCATCTGGGGTTTGTCGTTCAGGGGGATAAACAGAATGGAAGGGATGCTCCTGATGCCAAAAATACCTGCCAACTCGCGCTCTTTTTCCGTATCTACCTTGTAAATATCGATTTTCCCCTCATACTCTTTTGACAACTCGTCCAGAATGGGAGCAACCATTTTGCAAGGACCACACCAATCGGCATAAAAATCGATAACGGCGGGCTTATCACCTTCAAATTTCCATTCAGTGTTTTTATCAAAATCAAAGATTTTAGTCTTAAAAGACTCCAGTGTAAGATGCTCAACCATAAGTAGTGTTTTTTAATTTTGTTAATATTTAATTATCTAAATATATTGTTAACAAATAGTATTCCCTTTTGATTAATTAATCCATAAATAGGAAATAAAGAATTTTTAAGGATTTTGTATGTATCAGATAATTAGAAGAATATGAAAATCCAGATTGTTTGGACGGCAGTTGTTGGCATAATTTGGGTTTATCTTACCCTTAATGTAGTAATTTTGTCAGGTATTGTATGTAATATGTCAGTGTGGGCATGGTTGAATTTATAGACAACTCAATATTTAAAAAGATATCGGAGGCGGTTCAGGAGATTGATAAACCGACTTTCGTAGTGGGAGGATATGTCCGCGATATTTTCCTGAAACGTTCGTCAATGGATATCGATATAGTGGTCCAGGGATCGGGCATTGAACTTGCGCAACTGGTGGCTAAGAAGTTGGGCAACAGGAAAGTAACTGTATTTAAGCGATTCGGTACGGCACAGTTGAAAAGTGGAGGATGGGACATTGAGTTTGTGGGTGCCCGCAAGGAGTCGTATGGTAGCGATTCGAGGAAACCCGTGGTAGAGGAGGGTACCATAGAGGACGATCAGCGAAGGCGCGATTTTACCATGAATGCATTGGCCATCAGCTTGCATCCACAATCGTGGGGGGAACTGGTTGATCCGTTTGGTGGGGTTAATGATATCAAGGATAGGATAATAAGAACACCACTCGACCCCGACCAAACCTTTTCCGACGATCCGCTTAGGATGATGCGTGCCGTACGATTTGCCACCCAGCTGAATTTTGATATCGAACGGAATACTTTCGAGGCCATAAGCCGTAACAGGGAGAGGTTAAAAATTGTGTCGCAGGAGCGTATTACCGATGAGTTGAATAAAATACTGCTTGCCAGGCGGCCATCCACCGGTTTTATGCTGCTCGAACAAACCGGATTGCTTCAACAGTTTTTTCCGGAATTTGCCAACTTAAAAGGGGTTGAGAAGATTGACGGACAGCACCATAAGGATGTTTTTTACCATACACTTCAGGTAGTTGACAATGTGGCCGAAAAATCGGACAACCTGTGGTTGCGATGGGCTGCATTGCTTCATGATATTGCCAAACCGGCAACAAAGAAGTATATAAAGGGGCAGGGGTGGACTTTCCATGGACATGAGTTTATGGGATTTAAGATGGTTCCAAAACTCTTTAAACAGCTGAAATTGCCTTTGAACGATAAGATGAAATACGTACAGAAGCTGGTGCAGCTGCATCTTCGACCCATTATCCTCTCCAGCGACGATGTAACCGACTCGGCAGTGCGCCGTTTGCTATTTGAGGCCGGCAACGATGTGGACGATCTGATGACCCTTTGCGAAGCGGATATCACTTCGAAAAACGATCACAAGGTGAAGCGCTACCTGGCCAATTTTGAACTGGTAAGACAAAAGATGGTGGAGATTGAGGAGAAGGATGCCATACGAAATTTTCAGCCGCCCATTACGGGCGAAATGATTATGTCCGTGTTTAATATTGCTCCTGGCAGATCGGTTGGCATTATTAAGGATACCATTAAAGAAGCCATTCTCGACGGGAAGATTAGCAATGATTTTGAGGAAGCGTACGAATTAATGCTAAGATTGGGTAGCGATTTGGGACTTTCACCTTACAAAAGCAAGGATGATATTAGGCCGGCCAATGGTCGATCCACAAAAGTCAATTAAGATATTTGCTATCCATTGTTTGCGTTCCCCTTGCTCAGAGGCAACGTTATGAGAACTGTTGTCCCAGTTCCCTCTTCCGATTCAAATTCGATGGTTCCTTTATGATCGTTTATAATAGATTGCACTATTGACAAACCAAGCCCCACGCCCTGTCCGGCTTCTTTTGTGGTGAAAAAGGGATCCATTATTTTAGTAAGATTATCCTTGCTGATGCCATTCCCGGTATCTTGAAAGGAGAGATTGAGGTGTTTCCCGACAATTCTGGTCGAAATGATGATTTTCCCCGTGTCCTCTATGGCCTGAATGGCATTTATGAGTATGTTCAATACAGCCTGATGTAATTTGCCCTCATTGCCAGTTATATATGGATGATTTGCGGAGTAATTCTTTTCTACAATAATTCTGTTTTTGATTTTGTTGTGCAGCATTATCAGACAATTATCGATAATTGAATGAATATGGCAGTTGGTTTTTTTCGAATCGTCCTGACGGCTGTAATGGTTTAAGCTTTGAATGATTGCAACAGCCCTTTCAATTCCTATGTTTATACTCTCAATGAATGGTGCCAATTCCACGATATGTTCATGGCATTGGGTTTTTAAATATTCCTCTATGCCAACCGCTCCACCTTTGATGAAGTTTAAGGGGTTGTTTATTTCGTGCGCCACTCCGGCCGAAAGCACCCCAAGCGATGCCATTTTTTCCGATTGAATCAGCTGTTGCTGTGTGTTTTTTAAATTTGTAAGTAAGATCTCAAGTTCTTCCCTTTGATGATGTAACTCTTCATTGGTAGAGAGAAGTTCTTCGTTAATCGCTGCTAACTCTTCCTGTTGTTCTTGTAATCGTTGATTTTTTAACCTTGTTTTAGAAGCATATCGAGTGATTTGAAAGACGATGACTACAAGCAGGGTAATGATCAGAATGGAACTATAGTTTAGTATTCTTCTCTGCTTCAGTGAAATATCTTTAATAATGTTTTCCGAAGTTAGGTTATCAACTTCTCTTTCAGCTCTCACAAGCTCGTACAGCGTTTCGGCATTCTCAATTTTTTCCTTGAAGTAGCTGTTTCGTAAGCTGTCATTCAGTATCTTATAACCCAAATATGATTTTATGGCTTTCCGGTAATTCTGTTCGCAAGTGTCGATTTGGAATTTAAGAAAATGGTAATATGCGAGCCTGTCAAGTCTGGGAATTTTTTTCAAAGCCTCTTTAGCTTTATCGTTGTACTTCTTAGCGGCATCGAAATTTTTCGTTTCAATATAAGCCTTTGTCATCGAATTGTATATCCCTGATGCCATCCTTGGATTAACCTTTGCCAGGTTATAGTCATTTTCAATCTGGTGGAAAATCTCGATGGCCTTCTTGGGATGTCCCGAATATAGGTTGACATCGCCTATGTAGAAAAGACTTTGTACTTCATTCGCTTTATTGCCAATACTTTGTGCTAATAAGAAAGCCTCTTGGAAAATGATTAAAGCCGAATCCATTTTCTGGATGTTGCCATATACCGACCCTTTTCCTAAAAGTCCGTCAATGGTTAAAAGGGTATCCCTGAGCTCAATTCCGAACCGGTAAACATTCTCGAAGTAGTTATAGGCTGACAGGTATTCATCGGACAGATAGTAAACATATCCAATCAGTTTATTTGTTTGTGCTACTTTTGTTCTATCGTTCAGGCGGGTAAATATTTCCAATGCTTCAAGCAAATGGTTTAGGGCTTCCATATTGCCACCCAGGAAATCATAACATTTCCCGAGTTGCAATTTGCTTTCGCCAATCAATCGCTCATTGCCAATCTTATTGGCAGTGGCCAAAGCCTCCTTGGCGTACTGCATGGATTGTTTAATATTCGAATCCTTAGTCTCTTCAGATAGTTTGATTTTAATCAGGACGGTATTGTAAAGTATGGAGTCTTCATCAATGGCTGAAAAGTCTTTGCTCCTTACTTGTGCATTGGTTGCCACAGCGAGGGAAATGAGAAAAAGAATGGTATAGTATAGCTTCCTTAGCATGATGAAGAATATTTTCAAAAATAAAGATAATTAAATTTTGAATAAAAGCCTTTTTTCTTTCATATTTTACTTTTCCCTATTCCATTACCAGTCTGCCCTTTCTATTGCAATAACGGCTATTTCCTGTATTGTACTTACCTATTCCGTTTTTTTCTAATCAAATGAAAGTTTATTATGATTCGGAATTGTTGAATTTTAAAGACATTTTTTTTGTTCAATGCCAAGCGATTAAGGGCATAAGGGACTGAGTTAAAAAACGGGTCAACTTTGTGAACAAATTGACCCGAATTGGAGAATGTTAAGTTATTGTTACCCAGAAAAATCAACCAAAGTCATCGTAGGCCACCATCTCGTTGGGCACTCCCAAATCGTAAAGCATTTTGAATACAGCCTCATTCATCATGGGCGGGCCGCAGAGGTAGTATTCAATATCCTCGGGGGCATCGTGCTTTGAGAGGTAGTTGTCTAATATTACCTGGTGAATAAATCCTTTATAGCCGTCCCAGTTATCCTCGCTTTTAGGCTCGGATAGGGCTATGTGGAAGTTGAAGTTGGGAAATTTCTTCTCAATGGCACGGAAATGGTCCTCGTAAAAAATTTCGCGGCGCGAACGGGCTCCGTACCAGAAGCTAACCTTACGCCCTGTTTTTACGGTGTTGAAAAGATGGAAAATATGCGAACGCATGGGGGCCATACCGGCTCCTCCGCCGATGAATAGCATCTCGTTTTGGGTATCCTTAATGAAAAATTCTCCGTAAGGACCGCTGATGTAAACTTTATCACCAGGTTTGCGTGAGAAGATGAAACTGGAGCAAACCCCGGGATTGACGTTTAAGAAGGCATTTTTGGTTCTGTCCCATGGTGGTGTGGCAATCCTGATGTTGAGCATGATGATATTGTTCTCGGCAGGATGATTGGCCATGGAGTATGCGCGGTAGGTCTCTTCGGGATTTTTCATCTTCAAATCCCACATTTTAAATTTATCCCACTCATCGCGAAATTCCTCTTCCACAAAGATATCCTTACCGAAATCAACCTCAAGTTTTGGTACATCGATTTGGATATATCCTCCCGATTTGAAGTCCAACTTTTCGCCTTCGGGTAGTTTCACAACAAATTCCTTAATGAAAGTGGCCACATTCCTGTTGGAAATCACCTCGCATTCCCACTTCTTAATACCCATTACCTCTTCGGGAATTTCGATTTTCAAATCCTCTCTCACTTTTACCTGACATCCCAGGCGCCAATTCTCGTTCTGCTGCTTGCGGGTAAAAAAGTTAACCTCAGTGGTTAGGATTGAACCTCCACCCTCCAGCACCCGGCATTTACACATACCGCAAGTACCGCCGCCCCCACATGCCGATGGCAGGAATATTTTGTTGTTACTCAGCGTATTTAAAACGGTTCCTCCGGGTTCTACCTCTAAAACCCTTTTCCCATCGTTAATGTCGAGTTTCACACTTCCCGAAGGGGTCAATTTCTTCTTGGCATAGAGCAGAATGCCAACCAGAAAAAGCATAACGATGAGGAACACAACGATGGCGCTAAACAAAACCGAACCGCTACTGGAAAGTAATATCATGATTATCAGGTTTAACAGTTTACAATTTTATTCCCATAAAGGTCATAAAGGCTATGCCCATTAATCCGGTTAAAATGAAAGCTATGCCCAGGCCTCGAAGGGGTTTGGGAATATTGGAATATTTAATTTTTTCGCGTATGGCAGCAATGCTGATAATGGCCAGAAACCATCCCAGACCCGACCCCAATCCGAATACCGTAGCCTCGGCCAGCGTTTCGTATTCGCGTTCCTGCATGAACAGCGATCCGCCTAAGATGGCACAGTTGACAGCAATCAGGGGGAGGAAAATCCCCAGTGCATTGTAGAGCGAAGGGGAGTACTTTTCCACAACCATCTCAACCAGTTGCACTATCGATGCGATGACAGCGATGAACATGATGAATGACAGGAAGCTCAAATCGAGCGAAGCTAAGCTTGGATGAAGCCAACTAAGCGCTCCGGGGAGCAGCAGGAATTTATTCATGAGGTAGTTAACGGGAACCGTGATAGCCATCACGAAAACTACGGCCACACCCAATCCGGCAGAAGTCTTTACTGTTTTTGATACCGCCAGGTATGAACACATACCCAGGAAGTAAGCAAAGACCATGTTGTCGATGAATACCGAACGGACGAAAATGTTAATCAAATTTTCCATGTCTGTGGTTTTTATGAATTATTCCTCGATAAGCGATTTGTTCCTTGTACGCTGTATCCATATGATAATGCCGATGAGTATGAGTGCCATGGGCGGGACAATCATCATCCCGTTATTCTCATAGAATCCGCCGTTTTTAACGTATATGGATTCGGGAATCACCCGATAGCCCCAAATGGTACCCGACCCCAGCAGTTCTCTGAAGAAGCCTACAACCACCAGGATTACTCCATAGCCCACTCCATTGCCGATTCCATCGAGAAACGATGGCCATGGCTTGTTGCCCAGGGCGAAAGCCTCAAGACGACCCATGATGATACAGTTTGTAATGATTAGCCCAACGAATACCGAGAGCTGTTTGCTCACATCGTAAACAAACGCTTTTAGTATTTCATCAACCAGAATAACCAGGGCGGCAACAACGACCAGCTGTACGATAATCCTTATCCTGTTGGGTATAGAATTTCGCATCCACGAGATGAGTAGATTGGAGAAAGCGGTTACTACGGTAACCGAAATGGCCATCACAAAAGCCGGTTTAAGCTTAACGGTTACAGCCAGTGCAGAGCATATCCCTAAAACCAGTACGGTGATGGGATTTTTGATGCCAATTGGCTCGGTTATCAGCTTTAAATTCTTGGCGGAGAACCAGGGTTCTCTTTGGTTATTTTCACTCATGGCTTACTTTGTTTGTTGATTAAAAAATGCCTGGTAGTTCTCAAAGCAATTGTGTATCATTTCCTGAAGACCGGTACTGGTAATGGTTCCTCCCGATATGGCATCAACGGCATGGGGATTGTCTTTACCGGCACCACCCTTCACTACCTGCACCGAGACAAACTTGTGGCTATTATCAAAAATTGTTTTCCCGGCAAACTGCTTTTGAAACTGTAGGGTATTAATTTCTGCCCCCAAACCGGGAGTTTCTCCCTGATGATCGAAGGTTGCACCGTAGATGGTATTCATATCGTCGTTTAGCGCGATGTAGCCCCAAATTGGTCCCCATAAACCTCTTCCGCGTACGGGGAAGATATATTTAACACTCCCATCTTCGAGTATTGCCTTGAAAACCGGCAGGTTGCGCTCTTCCTCAGGTTTCGAGAGTTCTGCTTTTAAATCAATGCCGAAGGCATCAACACCTTGAATACTATCGCCATGGATATTTACTACCAGCTGCTCTGTGATAAACTTCTTAAAAACATCATCGACAAAACGATGCTTGTTGGCAGCCTTGTCAATCCCTTCCGTTTTGCCAAATGATTTCAGGATGTCAACCTTTTTTTCAGTTTCTTTGTTTTTTTGCTGTGCCGGCTTAAGCGACGTGGCAGCAATGGCTAGCAGAACGGCAACAAGAATCACCATCCCCGATGCGTACAGGAATGTGTACAGGTTGCTGTTGGTGTCCATCTTTTTAAATTTATCTAGTACTCCCATAGTCAGTAACTTTATTATTGTGCAACCTTTTGGGCGCGCTTTAACCTCTTTTTGATATTGGCCTGTACCACGTAATGATCGATTAACGGTGCAAAGGCATTCATGAGCAGGATGGATAGCATCATCCCTTCAGGATAGGCAGGATTCAATACTCTCACTAACAGCGCCATGAAACCTACCAGGAAGCCGAATATCCATTTTCCCTTATTGGTTTGGGCTGCGGTAACGGGGTCGGTGGCCATGAAAACCGCACCAAATGCAAATCCTCCCATAATCAAATGTTGCCATGCGGGCACATCCATGTAGGGATTGACGGAGAGAATGTTGAAAAGAAAACCTGCCGATAGCCCGCCAATAACTACCGAAAGCATAATCCGCCAGCTACCAATGCCCGTTATCAGCAGAATTGCAGCACCAATGAGTATGGCCAATTTCGATGTTTCACCAATGGACCCCGGTATGTATCCCATGAACATGTCGTAGGTGGACGGAATGCTGTCAATATGATAGGATGCTGCATTGGAAAGGGGTGTTGCACCCGAAAAACCGTCAACCGCCTTTGCCCCATGAGCAAGCCCTGCAACCCAAACATTGTCGCCCGACATATGCGATGGATAGGCAAAAAACAGGAATGCCCTAGCCAAAAGTGCCGGGTTAAATACATTCATTCCGGTACCTCCGAAGACTTCTTTCCCAATGATAACAGAGAAGGCAGTGGCTATGGCAACCATCCATAGTGGTACGCCAACCGGCAGGACTAAAGGGATAAGAATGCCGGTAACCAGAAACCCTTCGTTAACCTCGTGTCCCCGCGACTGGGCAAAGGCAAACTCAATGCCCAAACCTACCCCGTAGCTGACAATGAGCAGGGGTAGCACCTTTAAAAAGCCAAACCAGAAATTTTGCCAAAGCGTCCAATTCTCGCCTATCATCAGCGAATGCTGATAGCCAACATTCCACATTCCGAATAGCAGAGTGGGAATTAGCGCCGTGATTACCACGGTCATAGTTCGTTTCATATCCACAAAGTCGCGAATATGGCTACCCTTGGTTGTTACCTTGTTGGGGACAAACAGAAAGGTTTCAAACGCATCGAAGGTGGAATGGAACATTCCAAACTTAGCCCCTTTCTGAAAGTTGGGTTTAATTTTATCAATATAATTTCGTAATGCTTTCATTATGGAAAGTGTTAATTTGCTAACCTAATTCTTTTATTACCGTTTCTATGCCCTTGCGTAGGATTTCCTGTACTTCAATCTTCGAGGTACAAACGTATTCGCATAGTGCAAAATCCTCTTCCACCACCTCGTAAATGCCTAGCTGTTCCATCTTGTCGATATCATTGGTTATGATGGCTTTGATTAGATGTACAGGGTATATATCCATGGGTAGCACTTTCTCATATTGTCCTGACATCACGTAGGCACGTTCGCCACCATTGAGGTTAGTATGGAGTTTATATGCTTTTCTGGGGAACAGTTTGGACATGAACGTTCTCGAAGCGCTATACTTGCTGAATCCCGGCGAAACCCATCCAAGGAATTCGTAATGATTGCCCTCGGGGATAACGGTAACCATATTATCATAAAAACCGAAAAAACCGTTTTCATTGATTTTTTTACCTGTTAACACGTTCCCGCTGATAAATCGTAAATTTTCAGCCGGTTGGGTTAAATTGCCTTTGACGATGTTTTGAATGGAAGCACCGGTTTTGATGATGTAGTAACGGGGTTTGAGCACCTCTGAGCCTGCCAGGGCAATCACCTTTGTGGCATCGTACTGCCCTTTTTTGAAGAGCCTTCCAATGATAATGACATCCAGAGGGTTAACGGTCCATACTATATCCCCCTTGTTTATGGGTTCGATGTGGTGAATCTGAATTCCAACATTGCCGGCAGGATGCGGTCCTGTAAATTGGTTAACCTGAACCCCTTTGGCTTTGCTAAAAACGTTGTTCGGCAGATATTCTGCATTGACATTCAGATGTATCACACCGTGAGTTAACCTCGAAAGGGCGTCTATACCCAGTTGAAACGCTTCCACCTCGTCCTTAACGGAAAAATCCATGTCAGGGGCCAGGGGAGCAGTATCGAATGCAGAGATGTGAATTGCTTTCGGTACATCCTTTATGTTGGCAACAATGCCGTAAGGACGCTGCCTGATGGTTGGCCAAACTCCGCTTTTCAGCATTTTTTCAATTACCTGCTCTCGCGTCAGGGTTTTGGGGTCGGCAGCGCCGAAAGCAATATACTCCTGATTCTTATCGGGTGTGACAACTACCTCAAGGATTCTCCTCTGTTCGCCCCTTCGGATAAGTTCAACTGTACCGCTCACAGGCGATGTAAAAAGGACTTCGGGATGGTGTTTGTCGTAAAAAAGCGACGAACCGGTTAAAACCTTGTCGCCCTCGCGAACGCTGAGTTTGGGAGTAATTCCCGGGAAATCGATGGGTTTAATGGCGTATGCTTCTGCTTGCTCGGTTCGGGTAAACACCTTTTCGGCTTCACCTTTCAGGGGTATGTTTAAGCCTTTGCGAATTTTATAAACCTTTGGCATGATCAAGATTTAGTTTTACAAACAACAAAGGTAAAAAATATAATGTTCGAGTTTTTGAAAATATATTTAACAAAAATAGTAATCCACATATATAATACTGTTAAAATAGGACAAATTGTGCAAAAATAATATTGGACTTATATTTGTAACAATTAGAAAGCATTGAAATGTAAAATTCAATGCAATTCTCAGTGAATCGATTCGTTTTACTTCACGTGCAAATATGTTCAGGGTGATGCGTTTCATTAACTATAGAGTTCATTTTCACCGAGGTCTTCTATTGGCGGCCATTTGTTTTGCTTTGATTAAAACGAATGTGGCGCATGCCATCGGATCAAATCAGGAAAACCAATCAATTGAGTTTGTCAACTCATCTGTAATAAAATCCGTTAAGTTGCACAGGCTTGGATGGGAACTGTCTGAGCAGGCCATTGAGTTGAATGGTAAGGGCAAACTCCTGTTTAGCTTCGATGATATTTCGGGGAATCCCTCTACATATTCATATACAGTAACCCATTGCGATTGGGATTGGAATTTTTCTTCCATTTTTCTATCCGACTACATGGATGGATTTGAGGTGAACGAAATTAAAGACTTCAGCTATTCATCGGGAACTACTATGGATTACACCCATTTCCAGTTGGAATTGCCCAATGGGGATGTGCGTTTGAAAATATCCGGCAACTACCTTTTAAGAGTATTCGATACCTACAAACCCGACGTGATTCTCATTCAAAGACGTTTTGTGGTGTACGAACCGTTGACAAAAATTAGCGTGCAGGTCCGTCAACCCTCGGCGGGTGAGCACAGGTACAGCGGACAACAGTTGGATTTAAAGGTAAACATGGAAGGTGTAAGAATTTATGATCCTTACACCGAACTGAAAACCGTTGTTTGCCAGAACTATCTTTTTCAGGGCTGTTTGCAGAATGTTAAACCCATCCATGTGCAGGATGGCGAGATTGACTACTCGCATCCCGATGCCATTATCTTTGAGGGCATTAATGAGTTTCGCCTTTTCGACACGAGGAGTATTCGGCAACCCGGCGTAGGTATTCTATCGGTTGATTACCAAAGTGGTGCATATCATGTTTTGCTTAAACCCGAAGAATCAAAGTTAAACCAGAAGTATTCGTACTACGCCGACCTTAACGGAAATTTTGTGGTGGGGCTCGAGAGAAGCGATAAAAGTTGGAATGAGGCCGATTATCTCTGGACATATTTCACGCTGAAAACCCCTCTGGGAGGCGAAACAGGGAAGAGCGTTTACCTTTTCGGTGAGCTCACCGGATGGCAGCTAAGCCCCGATAACCGCATGGAATACAGCTACCAAAGGCAGGCATACGAAATCAGCCTGCTGTTGAAGCAGGGGGCCTATAGCTACCGCTTTGTGGTGGCCGACAACACAACCGGTGCGGTTGATGCCACCTACTTTGAGGGCAGCCATTTCGATACGGAAAACAGTTACATGGTTCTTGTTTACTACAGGCCCATGGGCTCGCGGTACGACAGGATTATCGGTTACCAAACGGTTAGCTCGCAGAGGTAGAGAATGGCCTTTTTTAGGGACCTATCTTTTTCGTATCCAATTCACAATGAAATTAATCAGTATGGCTTGGCACAGTACGGCAATGCCAAACATGAACATGCCGAAAAACTCATCATTCAGGAAATGCGACATGGAGTAATGGCTTACGCAATAGTTTTCAATGATTGCGAGAAGGAAACCAAAGGGAAACAGAAGAACTTTAAACAGAATGGCTGCAATTCCATAGTCGAAACGTAGCACGCCCAGTATCCAGAAAACAATGAACACTATGGCCAGGATAATCCAGAACTGTTTTTTAATACGCATGGGTTTAGGCATTTGGGTTAGTGACTGATAGTTTGGATACTTATGATATTGAAAAGACATACCTTTTGAAATAGCCAAAAAACTCAACCTATCCTCTCAATCTGAGATTATTAACGTAATAATCTCCAACGTTATTGTATTGAAAACTTAAGCTTTTTTCAAAACCCCAACTCTTCTTCAATGGGCACTAAAGCCTCAATGGCCAGCTGTGCAAACTCGGCAATGGGTATGCCTATTTTTTCGCATTCCATAATGGTATCGCGGTTTACCGATGCAGCGAATGCCTTTTCCTTCATGCGCTTCACCACCGACTTGGTTTTAACGCATGAGATTTTCTTCTCGGGCAGAATAAGGGCAGTGGCAAAAATGAGCCCGGTGATGGTTTCGCCCGCAGCCAGTGCATGCTGAAAGCGTGTGTTTCTATCTAAACCGGTGGCCATCTCGTTGTGCATTCGTACGGCATCAACGGCATCGTCGGGTAGCCCCTCTGCTTTGAGCAGTTCGGCCCCTTCCAGGGCATGCCTTTTGGGGTCGGCATTGGTCTCTTCCACATCAACGTCGTGCATTAGGCCGGCTATGCCCCATACATCAGCATCCTCGCCAAACCTTGCGGCCAGTGCCCTCATCACAGCTTCGGAAGCCAGGCTGTGGGCTATCATTTTCGGATTCTTTACATGCTTTTTAAGCAGTTCAAGGTAGTATTCACGTGTTTTCATGGATAATTAACACTAATTTTGTGTGTAAAGATAGTATGATTGGGGTTTTATTATCTGATGTGCAAGTACTATTTGGAAAATGGATGGAGATATATTTCAGATATAGATAAATTGACAATTAGTACATGTCGGGCTTTTAAACCCTGTACGAATGGTAAGTTTGTAATTGTAAAAATATAGATGATGTTCGAAATTCTCTCGCAATCCTTACTTTTTCATGGCATTGGCACCGAAGAACTGGAGAAGATGTTCGGTCGCATTTCATACTCCGTAAAGTCGTATGTTAGGGGGCAAACCATCGCCCAGCGTGGCGAGGAGATGAAAAGCCTTTACCTGGTTATCGAGGGTGTGGTAAAGGGTGAGATGGTTGACTACTCGGGGAAAATCCTCAAGATTGAGGAGATAAAGGCGTCGCAACCCCTTGCACATGCCGTGATGTTCAGCGATACCAACCGCTTCCCCGTTGATGTGATTGCGCTAACCGATTGCAAAATCCTGTTCATTCCCCGCACCGATATGCTAAGGCTGATGCAGCAGAGCGAGATTGTGCTCACCAACTTCCTACAAGCCGTGTCGAATCGGGCACTTTTTCTTACCCAGAAACTGTGGTTCCTGTCGTTCAAGACCATCAAGGAGAAGGTTGCGCACTACCTTCTGACGCTGGCCAAGAGCGAGACCAGGACCACCATTGTTCTTCCCAAATCCCATCAAGAGTTGGCAGAGTATTTTGGCGTTACCCGTCCTGCCTTGGCCCGCATTTTTTCCGAGCTGCGCGATGAGGGGGTTTTGGTTGTCAACCGCAGAGAGATTATCATTGCCGATAGGAAAAAGCTAATTGAAATGATTAAGTAATCTTACGACGTATGCTAACCCGCCATTTTTACCTCACTTCTTTGGTGCTGTTGGCAGCTGGCGTTATTGTCCATCTTGTCTGAAAGTCGTTGTATTATTGGGCTTTAACTGTCGTTGACTACTTTTTAAGTTCCAAGGCAAACAGCATTAAGCCGTTGTAGTTTTTATCGTCCTGTTCAATGGCTTCTTTGTAGGAATAGTTGATGCCAAACATTCCTGTTGCCTTAAAACCGAATCGTCAATAAGGCCAATGAAAAAGGTTTTATCAATGGCTTTAAAGGTGTCGTTGTCTTTGTAATGATGCTTTAAAATATCTTTTGTAGGCAGTGGTTAAGCCGTGTTGGAGTTGAGTTTTATGTTAAACTGCTGAAACAGGTTGGTGGCTGCATCAAAAAGATTGGTTGTATTGAATATACTCAGATTCATGGCAGCTTATTTTAATTTTTTAATACTGAGATTGCTTAGCAGAGATTTCATTTGCTGAATAGCCGTTTTATTGAGTTGTTCTAATCTTTCAGATTGTTTCAGACCTTGATGTATGAGCACAGCGTTAATGCTCTCAAGGTTAGACAAAACTACTAACTGCTCAATAGTTGCATAGTCGCGTATATTGCCTTTTTTATCGGAGTTGTTCTCACGCCATTGATTTGCTGTCATTCCGAATAATGCAACGTTTAACATATCTGCTTCGTCAGCATATATAAATTGTATTTGTGTTTTGGATAGTTGTTTGGGAATTAGGTTTTCTTTAATGGCATCGGTATGAATCCGATAATTAACTTTTGCCAAAGTTCGTTGTAAGTTCCATTCCAGCTTTAATCTGTCGTTTTCATCAGCTTTCAAGCGTTGAAATTCTTTGATAACATAGAGTTTGAATTCTATGGAAATCCATGAGGCAAATTCAAAAGCAATATCTTTGTGTGCAAATGTTCCTCCATATCGCCCGGATTTTGAAATTATACCAATGGCGTTGGTAGATTCAATCCATCGTTTAGGTGTCATTACGAAGCTGTTCAGGCCGGCTTGTTTTCTAAACCCCTCGAATTCGAGGGCTTTAAAATTGCTGTTATAAATACTTTCCCAAAATCCGAGAAGTTCAATGGTATTTCGGTTGCGCATCCAGTTCTGAATAATCGTATCTGTATGCTCAGGGTCTTTATATCTTGCTATATCGGTTAAAGAGATATAATCATCCGTATTATTTTTCAGGATAGCAATTTCAGTACCTTTTACCTCAATTTTTGTGTTCTTTGCCATGAGTTGCTTACTTATTTGAGATTACAAATCAATTTATCAAATCGAAATTTTCATACTTGAATTTTTCCCATTGCTCCTGGAACCATTTTTTTAGGTTTTTGAATTCGTCCTCATAATCGTGTTTGGCAATGTTCAATTCTATGTTAGAACTGTCCTTAATACCCAGTCCCGCTTCAGTCAGGTTAGAGCTACCAACAATGAAATAGTTTTTGGTTTTGGCCTTGTCGGTATATAAGTATGCTTTTGCATGGCAAAAGTTCTTTTGAATATTCTTTACGGCTACTTTTTCCTGTTGCAGAAACTCCACGGCTTTTTGAGCTGATGTTTTTAAAGAAAGGGTCGAGTTGATACCGGGGTTGCCATTTAGCAAGTTAATCACTTCGTTGAGTTGTGGTTCTTCCTGCATTAAGTTTCCTAAAATCAGTCGGAATTTCTCAGCCGTGTTGATGTTGTCTTTCATTGACGCCAAAGCGTTCACTGAAAAGTAACCCGTCACAAGGTCAAGAGCACCGTTTTCGGTGTTCCCTTTTATGAAGTCAAACACCTTGTAGTATTCGTTGTCCTCTGTTTTTGTCTTATTGTCTAATATCATTTAAAAGTCAGGAATTTTTGTTCGTGAATATCGCAAATTATTGTTAAGTGTGGGCAAAAAATGTTTGTTAACTCGCTGTCCGTTTTCAATATGGCCTATGTGTCGTTGTTCACTTGCCAAAATTTGTTTCTCTTTTTCTGTTTTCACTCGGTCAATGTATGCTGTGTCGTGTCGTTAATGCTTGTTGCCTACTATTCAGCTCCGCCAATGGATAGAAATTTGATTACATGTATTTTAACTCAACCAATACCTTTACATCACTATTAGACACTTCAAATTTAAACTGGTCGAAGTGGGGCTTGGTGATGCCCCTGTGGTAGTAGTTGGAAAAGCCAAATCCCTCTTTGGGAATACCAACCATATTGTAATCCATCTTGCCATTGCAATTCTCATCATCAAGAACGGAGATTCCGTAAACGCCCGGAAGCAATTCAAATTCTACGGTAGTTGTGTTGCCTGATATTCTCTCTTTGCTGATCTTCATGTCTTTACAGGGCGATTCTTTTTTGAAACCCTCGTTATCCACGAAAATGGCAATACATAACCTTCCCTGGGTTGATTTAATTCCCGTTATGGTTACTTCTACCTTTTGAGGGTGGCTGCCAAAAGTTCCAATAAACGGAAGAAACCAAAATAATAGAAGTGTAATCGGCAATCTCATGATGATTATCGACTTGGTACCTGCAAGGTAATAAATAAACAAATAACATGCCCTGAAAATTGTGTGAAATTGAAAAGGGCTGCCCTTTTTGACAGCCCTTTTTAAAATCAAATTATGAGACTTGGGTTTAAACTATTTTCCTGCTTTAATGGCAGCCTGAGCAGCAGCAAGCCGTGCAATGGGTACCCTGTATGGTGAGCAGCTTACATAGGTGAGTCCAACCTTATAGCAGAACTCAACCGAAGCGGGATCACCTCCCTGTTCGCCGCAAATGCCAATTTTCAGATCCTTGCGGGTCGAACGGCCGCGCTCAACCGAGTATTGGATCAACTGACCCACTCCCTCCTGATCGATGGTTTGGAACGGGTCGGCAGCCAGAACCTTTTTGTCGATATACTCATTCATAAATCCTCCCATATCATCGCGGCTGAAACCAAAGGTCATTTGGCTCAGGTCGTTTGTTCCAAACGAGAAGAATTGCGATGATTTGGCCATCTCGTTGCTGAGCAGAGCAGCGCGAGGTATTTCAATCATGGTGCCGTACAGGTATGGTATTTCCTTCAAACCGTATTTGGCGCATACCTCAGCATGCACTTCATCAACATCTACCTTAACCAGATCCAGCTCTTTCACATCACAAGTAACAGGAACCATGATCTCGGGCATGGGCTTTTTACCTTCCTTAAGCAGTTCGGCTGCTGCTTCGAATAGGGCACGAGCCTGCATTTTGGTAATTTCGGGGAATGTGATGCCAATACGTACACCACGGTGTCCCATCATAGGGTTCGATTCGTGCAGGGCAGCACCACGCTTAATCACTTCATCAACGTTTATATTAAGCGCTTTGGCAAGCTCTTTCTGGCTTTCGGCGCTTTGAGGAACGAATTCGTGTAGCGGAGGATCGAGCAGACGAACCGTAACGGGTTTTCCGTCCATCACAGCCATGGTATTCTTATAGTCCCTTTTAACAAAGAGGTAAAGTTCGTCCAATGCGGCAAGGCGCTCCTCGGCATTGGCGCTGAGGATCATCTTGCGAAGCAGGAAGAGTGGTTTTTCCGAACCCTCGCCGTAGAACATATGCTCGGTGCGGAACAGGCCAATACCTTCGGCACCGTAATCAATGGCTGTTTGGGCTAGTTCGGGGGTGTCGGCATTGGTTCTGACACCCATGGTACGGAACTTATCAACCAATGCCATAAATTCTCTGAATCTGGGATTTTCGGAGGAATCCATCAGTCCAAGTTTGCCCGTGTAAACATGCCCTTTCGTGCCGTTCAGGGTGAGAGTATCTCCTTCTTTAATGGTAAATCCGGTGGAGTTTATCTTGGCAGTTTTTGCAGCCGCATTGATATTTATTCCTCCGGCACCAACGATGCAGCATTTGCCCCATCCGCGGGCAACAAGCGCTGCGTGCGATGTCATACCGCCACGGGCGGTAAGAATACCCTCGGCGGCGCGCATGCCCTCAACATCCTCGGGGTTGGTCTCCTCGCGGAGCAGAATAACTTTTTCGCCCCTGCGATGCCATTCAACGGCATCCTCGGCGGTGAAAACCACTTTACCCACGGCGGCACCCGGTCCGGCGGGAAGGCCTTTCACAATGGGATTTACTTTGGCTTCCTCCTTGGGATCAACAATTGGGTGAAGTAACTCGTCCAATTGCGAGGGGTTAACACGCATAACGGCAGTTTTCTCATCTATCAGGCCTTCGCGAAGCATATCCATGGCCATATTCAGAGCGGCTGTCCCCGTACGTTTTCCGGCGCGGCATTGCAGCATGTAGAGTTTCCCTTCCTGAATGGTGAACTCGATGTCTAACATATCGGTAAACGCTTTCTCAAGGTTGGTACGAATGGTATCAAGCTCTTTATAGGTACCGGGCATCAACTCTTCCATGCTGGGAAGGTGTCTGTTCTGATCATTTTTGGTATCGTTATTCAGTGGGCTTGGAGTGCGAATCCCTGCAACCACATCCTCTCCCTGAGCGTTGATAAGCCACTCACCGTAGAAAATATTATCACCGGTGGCAGGGTTACGGGTAAATGCCACTCCGGTGGCAGAGGTATCGCCCATGTTGCCAAATACCATGGCCTGTACGTTTACTGCTGTTCCCCAGTCATCGGGAATTCCCTCAATGCGACGGTACGAAACGGCTTTTTTCCCGTTCCAACTCTTGAACACTGCCATGATGCCGCCCAGCAATTGCTCTTTGGGATCATCGGGAAACTCTTTACCCAGCGATTGCTTAACCCTTTTTTTGAACTCTTCTGCAAGTACTTTAAGATCATCGGCATTAAGATCAGTGTCGGAGGCATAGCCTTTTTTATGCTTGTAGTCGTCTAACATGTCGTCCAACTGTTTCCTGATTCCCTGGCCTTCGGCAGGTTCAAGCCCTTCGGCTTTTTCCATTACCACGTCGGCATACATCATGATAAGGCGACGATACGAATCCCAAACGAAACGTGGGTTATTGGTTTTTTTAATGATTCCGGGGATTGTGGCCGAGCACAGACCAATGTTAAGAACGGTATCCATCATACCCGGCATAGAGCTACGAGCTCCTGAGCGGCAGCTGAGAAGAAGAGGGTTGGTGGCATCGCCATACTTCATGCCCATAGTCTTTTCAACAAATTCCATGGCCTTCCAAATGTCAGGAAGGAGCTCAGCAGGTAGCTGATGATTATTTTGATAATACTCGTTACAAGTATCGGTGGTGATGGTGAAACCGGCAGGAACCGGTAATCCCAATAAGCTCATCTCGGCAAGGTTTGCCCCTTTGCCACCCAGCAGATTTTTCATGTCTGCTTTCCCTTCGGCTGTCTTATTCCCAAAGGTGTAAACACGTTTTACTTTAGACATCTTGTTTCTTTTTTAGTTGATTGTTATTTATTTACATTTCTTTCTTAAAGCAATTTTTCCAGCCTACAAAAATATGAAAAATAATGGAATAGGATTCTTGTAAGGGATATGGACGCTTAAAATATTTTAAACACAATGATTAAGCTTGTAATGTTCTAATATCGTGCTTGTTATGTTTGTGGTTGTGAATTCATCCATGGATTGAAAAGAGTATAAATGAGCAATTGGCATAAGAATTGAATATCTGCTAATGTTTTTAAATTTTAATTATCCACTCTAAAACCTAAGACTGTGAGAACTAAATTGAACCTATTGGTAGCCCTGTTCCTTATTTCTGCGCTCACCCTTAATGCCCAAAATGATAAAGATGAGCATATGCAAACCCTGTTTGGTAATGGGCCTGTTGCTTATGGTGGCTACGGTGGCCCAAGAGTAACCTATTCAAAATTTGATGGAAGGGATGTTTGGATGGTTGGCGGAAGGGGAGGAGTCATTTTTAATCACGTTTTTTCCATTGGCGGTGCGGGATATGGCATTGTCAATTCTCCATTCTACTCAAGCATAACCTATAAGGATTCAACCTTCAGCGATGTTACCCTTCAGGGAGGCTTTGGAGGAATGCAGTTGGAGTTTTTCTTAAAACCAATGAAAGTGCTGCATATCTCTTTTCCTGTGCTTATTGGTGCAGGAGACCTCATGCTGGTTGCAGACAGACCCTATGCTTACGATTCCGATCTGGAGGATAGGATAATATGTCATAGAAGTTTTTTTGTTATTGAACCCAATATAGAGGTGGAGCTCAATGTCATACGGTTTATGCGATTATCGCTGGGTGTGGGTTACCGCTACACTCCGGGTGTCGATTTAGCCGATATCCCTTCCAATGCCTTCAATAGCGTTGTGGGGTCCATCTCGTTAAAATTTGGAAGTTTTTAAAATCATCATTCTAATTGATTGTAACAGTATAAATTAGTTTCTTATTAACCCATTATCTTAAAAATTATCTGTATGAAAAGAACAATACTTTTAGTCCAATCTATAATCACTTTGTTAGGCGCTGGGCATATTGCCCTTGCACAGCGTGACTACGAGCCGGAATATCTGTTCGATACGAAAAAGGTAAAACTAACCGTTTTTGGCAATACTAGCGATGAATTTTCATTTGTCGATGGAGCTAATGCGTATTCCATCGGGAGTAGTGGAGCATTTCTATTTAACTACCAGTATTTCATTGGCATGTATAATCTCGATGTCCAATCGGACATTATGCGTGATAATATATACCCCAATGGTCATCACCCTGTTACTAACCCTCTTGACCCTCAATATGTTTACAATAGCATTAGTTTTCACCATGGAGGTTTGTGGTTGGGGTATATACATAAACCCAATAAGTTGCTGCACTGGGGTGCCGATCTTAAGGTGGGAATGGGCATTATTGCCCTTTACGATAGGGATCTTGAGATGTCGGTTTTCAATGAACATCATAAGGATTGGATAAGCGTTATCCAACCCGAAGTGAATATCGAATTCAACTTTACGCGTTGGTTTCGAATTGGTTTGGGTTTGGGATATCGCCAGGTATTTGGAGTAGATAATACCGAATATACCAATGATCAGGGTCAATCAGTACGCTTATTCGAACCGGGCCAGTTTTCAAGTCCTACGGGAACAATCAAATTCCTAGTTGGCGGTTTTGCCCCAAGGCCACATGGGAAAAACAATAGGTTTGGAGAGAATGGGTTTGATTAGCCCAAGGGTTTCGAATTGTTTGCCTGAATTTTTAAAGCAGATATCCTTTGCAGATAATTCCGATTGACTGAAATAGTTAACCCAATGGTATGTTTCGAATGAGCAAAACACGCCATTGGGTTAAAAACGTTTTTAAATAATCTCTATTCCTTTACTCCCAATAGGTTAAGCATAAAGGCATATTCCAAGGCCACCTCTCTGAGCGATTTGAACCGCCCCGATGCTCCACCGTGCCCGGCATCCATATCGATCTTGAAAATCACCAGATTATTGTCGGTCTTTAGGTCTCTGAGTTTGGCGACCCATTTGGCCGGTTCGAAGTATTGCACTTGAGAATCGTGATACCCCGATGTAATCAGCATGTTGGTGTAGTACTGCGGTTTAACCTGATCGTATGGTGAGTAGGAGTTCATGTAGAAGTAGTAGATGGAATCGTTGGGGTTACCCCATTCGTCATATTCCCCTGTTGTGAGCGGTATGGATGTATCGAGCATGGTAGTCACCACGTCAACGAATGGCACTTGGGCAATAATGCCTTTGTACAAATCGGATCTCAGGTTGGCCACAACGCCCATGAGCAATCCGCCGGCACTGCCGCCCATGGCAAATAGTTTATCAGGGGAGGTGTATTTCTGATCGATGAGGTATTGCGAGCAGGCTATGTAATCGGTAAAAGTATTCATTTTTTTCAGCAGCTTTCCATCCTCATACCACTGTCTTCCCAACTCTTCACCCCCACGGATATGGGCAATGGCATACACAAATCCCCGATCGAGCAGGCTTAGCCTTGCGGAGCTGAAATAGGGATCCATGGAGGCTCCGTAGGAGCCGTATGCGTAAAGCAGGGTAGGGTTATTGCCATTCATTTCCAGTCCCTTTCTGTAAACCATGGAAATGGGAACGAGCACTCCGTCATCTGCTTTTGCCCACAAACGTTTTGTTTCGTAGTTGTCAGCCGAGAAATCGCCCAGCACTTCGCTTTGCTTTTTAAGGATTTTTTCCCGTGTGTCCATGTTGTAATCGTAGGTGGACATTGGTGTAGTTAAGGAGGTGTAAGAATAACGCAAAAGGGGTGTGTCGTATTCAGGATTAACGGAGATACTGGCCGTGTACACTTCCTCGCCAAAGTCTAAATAGTGCTCCTCCTTAGTATTCATGTTGATTATGCGTAGCTGCTTTAATCCACCGGAGCGTTCGTCAACCACCATATGGTTTTTGAATATTTCGACACCCGATAGCAGAACATCCTCCCTATGCGGAATAACGGTTTTCCAGTTAGCCTTGCCGGGTTTTGATACAGGGGCTACCATTAATTGAAAATTAGTGGCGTTGAGGTTGGTGGTAATGTAAAACTTGTCGCCATAGTGCGTTACAAAGTACTCCAGATTCCTCTCCCGTGGTTGAATAATCCTGATTTTCCCATAGGGATCGTTGGCATCGAGGTAGCTGAACTCAGTTGAAAGTGTGCTGCTGGAGCCGAAGTATATGAACGCTTTGGATTTCGACCTGTAAGTAAACGCCCGAAAGGTATCGTCCTTCTCCTCGTAAACCAGCTCATCATTCTTTTCGGAGGCATCGTTCAGGGAGTGCCTGTAAATGCGGTATGGCCGCAGCGAGTTATCTATTACTGTGTAGAAAACCGTTTTATTATCGTTGGCCCAGGCTACCGACCCGGTGGTCAGGGGAATTTTGGTATCCAACAGCTGCCCGGTTGTCAAATCTTTGAAATATACAGTGTATTGCCTGCGACTTAGGGTATCAACTCCGTAAGCAAGGATGTTGTTATTGGGAGAAACATTTAGCCCTACAGCCGAATAGTAGCTATACCCTTCGGCCAACTCGTTGACATCGAGCATTATTTCTTCTGCTGCATCAAGAGTTTCCTTTTTGCGGCAGTATATGGGATATTCCTTCCCCTCTTCATAGCGGGTATAGTAGAAATACCCATTCTCAAAGTATGGCACCGATTCGTCCTGCTCCTTAATACGCGCTTTAATCTCGTTAAAAAGCTTTTCCTGTAAGCCTTCTGTACTTTTTAAAATCTTTTTGGCATAGGCGTTTTCGGCGTTCAGGTATGCCAAAACTTCGTCCGCATCCCGCTCATTCATCCAGTAATAAGGGTCAATGCGTGTATCGCCAAACATAACCAGTTCGTGGGGTTTTTTCTCTGCAATGGGCGGCACCGGGGTTGTGCTGCATCCGAATAGAAAGAGAAAGGCGATAATCCAAAGGATAATTAAATGTTTATTATTCATAATCAATGTTTTGATAGTTGAGTTTATTTGCAGCAGACAAAAATATGATTCAAAGATATTTTAATTAAAATTAACTCCCAAAACAAAAAAGTTTTCTTTTTGTTTGTCTTAAAAAAATCAATGTTTAATCCAGCCGTTCCTTGCTATAGCGTGTAGTTTGAAGCGTTATGCAAGGTGTTATTGGGCTCCATAAATTATTGAAGACTACCATGCCCGTTAAGAGATTATTCCTTCTATTATCGCTGCTTACTCTGCTGCAGTTTGGCTTTGCGCAGCCCAAGACCAAAGAGATAGCCAAGCCTGTTCCGGTGGTGGATTTCCAGGGTCTAAAGCCCTTCCTTTCAAAAGATAATGACACTGTTTACGTTGTCAATTTTTGGGCTACCTGGTGTGCTCCATGCGTAGTTGAGATCCCTTATTTTGAGAATATTAACAAAGAGTTTGGATCCGGAAAGGTAAAAGTTTTACTGGTTAGCCTCGATTTTCCCAATCACTATGATACGCGATTAATCCCCTTTATTTCCGGTAAAAATATTCAATCATCAGTGGTAATGCTCGATGACCCAAATTCCAATTTCTGGATAAATGAGGTTGATGCTTCATGGTCGGGAGCCATTCCCGCAACATTGATATACAAAGGGAATAATCGTCGTTTTTTTGAAAAGGTTATGACAACGGAGGAGCTTAAAAGCAACATCTTGTCCCTGCTGTCGAAATAGCATTTTAACCTATGGATAAGTTTGGGATAATTGTACTTGCTTTATGGCCGAAAGAGAGCGAGAAATATTAATAATCAGATAAATATAAATTGTATGAAAAGATTTCTTTTTACCCTGATGTTAGTAGCTGCTGCCGTTGCAGCAGTTTTTGGGCAAGGATATAGAATAGGCGATAAGGCCATCGATTTTTCCCTGAAAAATGTTGATGGCAAAATGGTTTCCATGGCCGATTATTCCGATGCCAAAGGTTTTGTAGTTATTTTTTCCTGTAATCACTGCCCATACGTCATGGCGTATGAGGACAGGATGATTGAAATCCACAACCTGTATGCCTCAAAGGGATTTCCTGTGATTGCCATCAATTCCAACGATCCGTCCGCGCAGCCTCAGGATAGCTATGAGAATATGATCGAAAGGGCAAGGGATAAAAAATTCCCGTTTGCCTATCTTTTCGACGAGGGTCAAAAGATTTACCCCATATACGGGGCTATGCGCACCCCGCACGTTTTTCTGTTGAATAAGCAGAATGACGATTTGATTGTGGAGTATATCGGCGCCATTGACGATAACTACAAGGATGCTTCGGCAGTTAAGGAACCTTTTTTGAAAAATGCCATTGAAGCGCTACTGGCAGGAAACAAGCCGCCGGTGAGTGAAACAAAGGCAATAGGATGTACTATAAAAGTAAAATGAAAAAAAGCGGGTTTCAAACCCGCTTTTTTCTTAATAGTTCTCTGCCAGTACCTCGAAGTAGTCGATGGGATGTTGGCAAACCGGGCATACTTTTAAAGCGTTTTTGCCCTTATGATGGTATCCGCATTTACGGCACATCCACACAACCTCCTCATCCTTTTCGAAGACTCTTCCTTCCTCAACGTTCTTTAGTAGTTTGAGGTACCTCTCCTCGTGATCCTTTTCCACTTTCGCAATCATCCTGAAGGCAATGGCAATCTGTTTAAAACCCTCTTTTTCTGCCACATCGGCAAAGTGGGGGTATAGTTCTGTCCACTCTTCGTGTTCGCCCATGGCGGCAGCCTTAAGGTTTTCGGCCGTGGTGCCTATAACTCCTGCAGGGTATGAAGCCGTAATCTCGACCATGCCGCCTTCCAAAAATTTGAAGAATGTTTTGGCATGCTGCTCCTCCTGCATGGCGGTTTGCATGAATAGCTCGGCTATCTGCTGATAACCATCCTTAATGGCTTGCTTTGCAAAAAAAGTATAGCGGTTTTTTGCCTGCGATTCACCCGCAAAAGATTTTAGCAGATTCTTTTCGGTTTCGGTTCCTTTAATGCTTTTTTCCATTTTTTAAATTTTTTTTTAAACATTCAAAACTAATTATCTTTTGCATTTTGTCAATGGGTGATATGTAAATATGGTAATTTTTAGAATGGATTTAAGTAATAAAAGGCAAATCTGTTGTAATGATTATTTTCTACCCACTATATTTGAAGCCTGATTTTTTAGCTTTACGCGTATGGAACTTTGGATGTATGGTTTGATAGTGGTTGCCGGTGCTTTAGCCGGCTTTATCAATACACTGGCTGGAAGTGGATCGCTGATCACGCTGCCCCTACTCATTTTCTTTGGCCTGCCGGCCAACATTGCCAATGGCACCAACAGGTTGGGGGTGTTGCTTCAGAGCATTGTTGCGGTGAGCGGTTTCAAGCAGAAAAAGGTTTTCGAGTGGAAGGAAGGGATTTGGCTCACCATTCCGGCCATCATCGGATCGCTTTTGGGAGCAGCCATGGCGGTTAACCTCGATGAGCAGCTGATGAACAGGATTATCGGCGGACTGCTGGTATTCATGTTTTTCATCATCCTTTTCAAACCCGACCGCTGGGTTAAGGAGCAGGCAGGGCAGGTAAAATCAAAGCCCGGCCTATGGCAGATCATCATATTCCTTGGCATTGGTTTTTACGGAGGGTTTATCCAGGCCGGTGTTGGTTACTTCCTGTTGGCAGGGCTTGTGTTGGGAGCCGGGTTTGACCTGCTTAAGGGCAATGCTATTAAAGTGTTGATAACCCTTGCCCTGACAGTAGCAGCCATCGTGGTGTTTATTGTCAATGGCCAGGTGGATTATGGGGTAGGACTCTCTCTTGGCGCCGGGAGTATGATTGGCGCCTGGATAGCAACACGGCTTGCCGTTCGGAAGGGGGCAAAATTCATCCGGTGGGTGTTGCTGGTAACAATTTTTGGCTTTGCAGTAAAGCTCCTGTTTTTGTAAACCGGTTTACTGCTCAAGTTTGAATATGTAGGTAATGGTTCCTGTCTGGAAAGCAGGTGCGTTGGGATTGACATCGAATGTTGCGCTAAGCGCAGCTTCCTTTGCCACTTTCAATAGTTCTTCATCGAGCGTTGTTGAGCCCTTAAAACCAGCCTCTGCTGCTGTTACTTTACCGTTCCTGTCAACGGTGATTGAAACCACAACCTTTCCGCTTTTCTGTTTAGGGTAAACTGGCGGGGGTAGCGAAACTGACTTACGATTACCAAGGCTAAAACTTATACCGCCACCCCTACCGCCGGTTCCTCCGGTACGATCTCCTGAATCTACCGAACCACCCGGGTCGCCCTGGTTCCCTTTTACATTACCATCGCCTTCGCCGGTGTCATCACCATCGGGCTTTTGGCCGGGGAATAGGGTTCTCCTATCGATTTCGCGTGGCTTCTCCACCTCCTGCTGTGGTTGAGTCTCTTTCGGTGTGGTTTCAGCCGGTTGGGTTTCTTTGGGCTTGTCGGGTTTGGGCTTAGGTTTGGGTTCGGGTTTGGTAGGCGGAATTGCAGGGGCATCTTCAAAATCCTGTGTCAGGGGTGTTTCCTTGTCCTTTTGGCTGGTAGGTTGCGATACAGGTCGTGTTTCCCTGCGGGGTGCAGGACGGGGTTCTGTTAGTCCCATACCCTCGTTATCGGTGCCAAAGTTAATCAGAATACCCTCTTCGCCGGGCAAGGGTAAGGGGGTGGAGAAATTGAACAGCAACAGCAACACGATGATTAATATGTGTATTATCATCGACCATACTATTCCACGGACTCTTCCCGACATACCGCTTGTTTTTTACTTTAAAGGCTGTGTAGCTAATATCAACTTATAGTGATTATCCTTAGCAATGTTCATTACCTTAACCACCTCTTCCATGGGTACCGTACGGTGAACATGAAGTGAAATGGTGGGCTCTATCTGTCCTTGCAATCGTTGTGCCAACATTGCTTCCAAATCCTGAAATGGTATTGGCGTTTGCTCAATGTAAAAATGTAAATCTTCGGTTATGCTCACAGTGGTTATTGCCTTGGCCGGCGTTTGGCTATCGCTACGGGGGAGCAGAAGCTTCAGGGCGTTGGGAGCAACAAGCGTTGAGGTGACCATGAAAAATACCAGCAATAGGAAAACCAGGTCGGTCATGGACGACATGCTGAAGTTGGGGTTAACCTTTGGTCCTCGCTTAAGTGCCATTTTTTTGTTTTTTTAACAATGAAAGAGTTAAACCGGTTCGTTGAGAAGATCCATAAATTCGGTGGTATTGGCCTCCATGGTGAACACAACCTTTTCAATTTTTGCCACCAGAATATTATAGGCGAAGTAGGCGAAAATACCTACAATAAGCCCTGCAACCGTAGTAACCATGGCAGTATAGATACCATTTGAAAGAAGCCCGACATCGATGTTGTTGCCTGCCATGGACATATCGTAGAATGCCCTGATCATACCGATAACTGTACCCAAAAATCCCAGCATGGGAGCGCCCCCTGCAACGCTGGCAAGGGTTGGAAGACCCTCCTCTAACTTCGAAACCTCTAAATTCCCCACGTTCTCAATGGCAGCATTCACATCGGAAAGGGGTCGCCCTATGCGATGGATGCCCTTTTCAATCATCCTTGCCACGGGGGTATTCTGTGATTGACACATGGCGATGGCCGATTCAATCTTGTCTTCATGGATGTACTCCTTAATGCGGTTCATGAAGTTAATGTCTTCGCGAGATGATTTTTTTATAGCCCAATACCTTTCGATAAACAGATATACGGCTACGAACCAAAGAAATACAATGGGAATCATAATCCATCCGCCTTTCAGCGATAGTTCCCAAAAATTCATGGTAATCTCTGTAGGTTGATTGCTCAACGCTTGGGATGCAATATCTACCTGTAAAAGAAGCATATTGATAAAGTTTTTAAAATGTGAAAACTGGGCGAAGTTAATAAAAAAAACGGCAAAGTGGTGCAACTATTTCATGCCGAGGGAAGCATTTTCTTTTTTCTTCAACGTGTCAGGGGGTAGAAAGAAAGAATTGTATTCAGGGCTTTGATTTTCTTCGTCTTGCTGTTGCGATGATTTGGGCCTGAAAAAGTTTTTGTAACGTTGCCATAGCTCCCTCAGGGAGTTGAAATCTTCGCGATACATCACACCTGCGCCGGTGGTATAGGGCGATTGCGAGGTTCCGTAGAGAACATCGTTGTTCGATCGGGCAAAGGCTTTAAGCCTTACCTTACCCGATGGCACGATTTTTACATCAATGTTAAAGTCGCCGGCAATGGGGCTGCTCGAAGTTTGCGTACCCATGTCAACGTTCCCGTTGATGGAAACCCTGTCGTTGAACAGCTGGGTTGAAACAGCCAGTTCCACCTCGTTGGAGCTGATCTCGGCGGCGGGATCGCCGGGACGGTAGTTAAGCCCTATGTCGAAAGCGTTGCTCCACTGCGAAAGCCAATTGCTCAGTTGGTTCGATAGAGCCTCGCTAACCGTTGAGTACAACCCTTGACCAAATTGGCCACCTTGGCTATCGCCACCCGATGGATCGACAAAGCTGTTGATAACCAAAAGCGAAAGGAACTGCATACTCATATTCTCCTCGGTGTTGAGTACGCTTTGTACCTGAGCCTTGGTTTCGTTATCGGCGCCCGGCAATTCGATGTTAAATTCGATGCTGGGTTCCATGAGTTTGCCCATAAGGGAAATCTGACACTCAACGGGTATCCGCTTGCTGAATCTGTCATCCTGCTGGTTGGGGAAGAGGGGTTTCAGGGGAGTTTTCAGCGAATAAATGGCTTTGATATCCATCGCGGCATCCACCACATCGCCATTCCAGTTGATGGTGCTGCCGTCGCCAATCTTCAATCGCTTGTTGATAACTCCTTGTAGCGTAAACAGATAATCTCCCTTAGTGATTTCGTACTGGCCAAACATGTTGAACAATCCCTTGCCGGGATTAACTTCCAACTTAAGATTTCCCAATCCGTTGGCCTTAATGATATCCCCAACCTGCTTGTCGATGATAATCTGCGCTTCGGCCTCGGGAGTTACCTCCAGGTCGAGGTTTACGGCAAAATTGGCTTTTGGCTTTTCCTCTACACCGATAATGTCCTCAATGATAATGATATCAGAACTCTTGTTAACGAACGAAACAAAATCGCGCTCCGAAACATCTTTTGCCGAAGACAATGGTAGGAATATGGCGGTTTTGGGCTCTGTGAGCAATGAAGCGTCGATGACCAATGCGTTGATTGGTCCGGTTACCTTTGCAAGCCCCGATGCATATACAAGGCCATAGAAAAGTTCATTGTCCTTTTCGGTGGTGTTTAGCAGTTGGAAATTGCTTGGCGAAAGGTTTAAATCGAGAGAGATGTTTTTAAAATGATCTGTTTGTATGGTTCCGTTCAGGGAGGCTATACGCTTGTTGGTATCCTGAATTTTAAAATTTCTGAAATAGATATTGCTGTTGTCAAAGTAAATGGGATCGGAAAAGGAATACCTTGTTTTAGAAAAGCCAATGGTCATGCCCACATTATTGGTGGTGAGCATCCCGTTCAGCTCGGGCTTATCCAATTTGCCGCCAATGGTGATATCGCCGGCAACATACCCTTCTATGTTGCTGATGTTATCGCTCAGCATTGGTTCTAAGTGCTTAAGGGGAATTTTGTTGATCTCAACCGAGAATTTCATACTCTTCGATTCGGGGAAAAGATCGCCCGAAGCCTTGAGCATTACCTCATCGTGAAGATGGTTGGTTGCTTTGATGTTCAATCGTTTGGCATCGGCAAACCATCGGCTTGAAAATACTAAATTACCAACCTCCTGACTGTTCACGCTGAGCCCTTGCAGGTTCAGGTTAGAAAAAAACAATGGGTTTTCCTTTATGTTGGTAACCATGGCATACCCATTAATAAATCCCTCTAACAAGTAACCTTTGTCCTTTGTATAAAGATTGATATTGGAAATATCCAGGTTGTTTACCTCAACCACAACCGAATCTTTGGGGTTTGACGAGATATTTCCGCTTACCATCAAATACTGCCCTTTGTTGAAAAGTTTAAAACCGCTGATGGCAATTTTCGATGAGTCGATGCTGACCTCTGAGGGAGATATATTCCAAAGGGTATCGTTGAGCAGTAACTGGGAAGGGTTAACATCCAACTTAATACGCCGATTGGGGTTTTGCGAGGCATGTTCAAAATGCGCTACGGCATTGATAATTCCCTGATTCTTTATTTGGGTTTTGTTGTCCCACGAAAGGCGGGTATCGATGTTGTTGTCACTGGTTGTGGTGGCGATAACTATATTCCGAATCTGCCCCCCGCCAACATCAATGAAAGGCGTGCTGATGCTGGCAACAAATGAGCTGTCGTTGGTTTGCCCATCTATGGAAATGTTTTTTATCAAATTGCCTCCCAGCATCAGTTCAGGTATCATTACTTTTAAGGTAACCGATTGAAAATCGGGGTTATATATGCCAAACAGGCTGGTGTTTTCAGCAATCTTGAATCCGGGCGAAATAACATTTAACAATTTCTGAGTTTTCCTTAGGCGAAGTTTAATGATATAATCGTTGAATTCGGGATTCTCAACACCCGACAGAACGAGTTCGGGTTTCTTGTTTTCGGGATTAAGGGCGGGAATATAGCGGTAGATTAGCTGGCTAAACGATGAAAAAATATTGGCATAGTTATATTTTCCCCTCAGCTCTCCCTCAATAAATTCCGATTTCAATGAAATCAACTTACTATCGGCAGTGTTGTTGGCTACAATGGTAATGTCGGAGGTCTTAATCTCGCCATTCTGATTTTTGTATATGCAGTTAAGCACTTTCACCTCGCCCATGCTGTTGTCGAGATTGCTTCCCGAGAATTTTGAAGTGAGAAGGAATGAGGCTTGCGAGATGCTGTCAACCTTGTTGAAGTTCAGCTTCACCAGGTCAATCTTTGGTACAAATGCGGAAAAGTTGAAAACGGGGATGGAATCGGATAGGTCAACTTTCCCCATGAAATTCAGCTTAATGTTTGGATCATCCAAGAATACAGACCCAACATAGGTTTTATTGGAAAGATTACCCGATATTTTGATGTTGTTGTAATCGTAATCATTTGCTACAATGGAGTATATGGTTGCCTCGGTTTGGGCTTCGATATTCCTTTTGTAATCGGTGCTTCCCTTTATTGAAGCCCAAAGGCTTGTTGTGCCAAGCAGGGGATTGTTGGTAAGTTTCCCAAGGTCGAGCCTTTTGGTTGAAACCACTCCGTTGAATCTGGTTGATTTCTGCTGGGTAGGTTTAATGGCCAGATCCATGGATATACTGCCAATGGCTGATTCCAAAGTTCCATAGGCCACAAAGTCGGAGATAAAACCCGTGAAATTCCCTGTGTACGAAATATTTTCCAGTACCTTTAAATTCTCAGGAAATACAAATAAGGGTGTCCCGGTATCAGTTTTCTTTAGCTCGGCAAGGTCGTTGGGAGCGATGGTAAGGTTCTTTATATCGAACACCAGGAGAGAGTTGTGAATGTCAGGAAGGCCTGAAATACTTATGTTGGCTTTCAGTTCGGTATTTTTACCTATTGTCAAATCCACCGCTTTTCCCCTGATATCGCATACCGGTCCTTTAAAATTCCCGGAAAGGGTAAGCGATATGTCGAACTCGCCCAAAGTAGGGGCGAACGACGCGAGGAAATTGGTATTGAGTAGCGATTTGTCAACCTCAACATTGAGCTTTACCGTTTCCACAAAGTCTCTCATGTCCTCCCAACCGTCGTAGCTCATTTTTAGGTGGGGGACGTTTAGGTTACTCCCCATTGCCCTTATCCTAAGCTTGTCAAAATCCATGTGTTGACTGCTGAAACTAACGTCAGCCCTAAAACTTTCGAGCAGGAAGCCACTCTTCTCTACGAAATCCATGTTGGAAATGATGAAGCCAATGGTATCGCCCGAAATGTTGATGTGGTTGATGTCAATATTGGCATCGGAAATGACAAGATCCTGAAAGTTAATCCCCGGCCTGGTGGTGTCGGCAAGTTCGTGCCGCATGGCAAATGTGGTAGAAATCAGCCTTGCCCTGCTGACATTGATGGTAAAGGGATCTTTTGATTTATGGACTGTGTCGCTCCTGAGCGATTGAATAAGCGCCGTAAGGTTCATCACCCCAAGGCTGTCGGTGTTTAGGTTTATTTGGGCACAATCGGTGGTAACCCGATAGAGGTTGATTATTTTCTTCTTAGTGCTGAAACGCATCAGGTTTACCGAAACCGATTTGGCAGCAAACAGGGTATCGTGTTTTAAGTCGCCTATGAATACATTGCGAAGCATCAAACGGTTGAAAGGGCGATAGTCAACTTTTTCAATGGAAATTGTGGTGTTTATTTTGTCCTCAATGATTTGGGTAACTTTCGCCACAAGCCATGTCTGCACCTTGCTGTTTTGTACCACAAACCAGGTAACCGTTGGTATTGCCAGCAGTACCACTATACAGATGAGTGCTATTTTAATCGCTTTTTTGATAACTTTGCCTCCTGATTGTATTGTTTTCAACGGATATGGCATAAACTATGCCATACGTTAAAAACGCCCGAAATTAGGAAAATTGAGGAGATCTATTTTGTAATTTTTTTGGTTTATTTCTATTTTTTTGTCGAAAGGCTATTTTTCTGTAGATGAGCGTACTGATATTGGGTATAGAATCTTCGTGCGACGATACTTCCGCAGCCGTCATTGAGGATGGACGTTTGTTGTCCAATGTTATCGGTAATCAGCAGGTACACAGAGAGTATGGCGGTGTCGTTCCCGAGTTGGCCTCGCGGGCGCATCAGGCCAATATCATCCCTGTGGTGGATAAGGCACTGCGTGAGGCATCAAAGACTCCGGGCGATATACAGGCTGTGGCCTTTACCAAGGGGCCCGGATTGCTGGGATCGCTTTTGGTGGGGGCATCCTTTGCCAAGGGATTTGCGCTTGCGCAAAAAATTCCACTCATTGAGGTGAATCATTTACAGGGTCACATCCTATCTCATTTTATAAAAACCGATAAAACTGATCTTTATCCCGAGTTTCCCTTTTTGTGCCTGTTGGTTTCAGGCGGGCATACACAGCTGGTGGTAGTGCGCAATTATCTGGACATGGAAATCATAGGCAAAACCATTGACGATGCCGCCGGGGAGGCTTTCGATAAGTGTGCCAAGCTCATGGGGTTGGATTACCCCGGTGGGCCCATTGTGGATAAGCTGGCAAGAGATGGCGATCCAAATGCGTTTCAGTTTGCCAAGCCATTGCCTAAGGGTCTCGATTTCAGCTTCAGCGGATTGAAAACCTCGTTCCTATACTTTCTCCGTGATAATCTCAGGCAGGATGAAAATTTTGTTGAGAACCGAAAGACTGACCTTTGCGCTTCGCTTCAGCGCACCATCGTTGATATCCTTGTTCAAAAGCTGATCAGGGCATCCAAGCTAATGGGTATTAAAAATATTGCCCTTGCGGGTGGCGTGGCCGCCAATTCGGCCTTAAGGGAGGCAGTTGTGGCGGTTGGCAAAACCCGCGGATGGACAGTATTCCTCCCTGAGCCCCGTTTTACCACAGATAATGCTGCTATGATTGCTATTGTTGGCTACTACAAATTTCTGGAGGGCGATTTTGCAGGAATGGATGCGGTGCCAATGGCACGATTGCCCTTTTAATTTATTTTAATCGTTCATTTTAAATACTTTACCATGATTATTATTTTGGCACCGGCCAAAACAATGGCAAGGATTGCCACCAAAACCGATTATACACCCACACAACCCCTCTTTTTGAATTACTCTGCACCTCTTGTTGAGGCCATTCGAAAGTTGTCGCAGAGGGAGATGGAAAAGTTGATGGCCGTAAGCCCACAGCTGGCAAGGCTGAACATTGAACGTTTCCTGCAATGGCAGCTGCCATTCAATTCAGGCAATAGTTACCCTTCACTTCTCTCGTTCAGGGGAATAGTGTTCGATGCATTGAACCCCAAGGACTTCAATACGGAGGATTTTGCCTTTGCGCAGCAGCACCTCAGAATTCTCTCGGGTCTTTACGGCGCGCTTCGTCCCTTAGACCTTATGCAACCCTACAGGCTGGAGATGGGAACGAAGTTTGGCATCGGTCGGAGTAAAAATCTTTACCAATACTGGAGACCGCTACTGACGGACTACCTGAATGGTGAAGTGAATAGTGAGGGCGGCGAAGTGTTGGTGAATTTGGCTTCCGTTGAGTATTCCAATGCTGTTGATTTTGATGCGATTAACGGAGAGGTGATTACTCCCGTTTTTAAGGAGTGGAAAGGCAATGCTCTGAAAATTATCACTGTGCATGCCAAACGTGCCAGAGGGCTGATGACCCGTTTTATCATCAAAAACAGGCTAAGCGATGTGGAGCACATCAAGCTATTCGATTACGAGGGCTATTACTATAGTCCCGACGAGTCGCTAAGAAACCAGTGGGTCTTTGTGCGGTAGCGCAATGTGTGTTTAACGCCCTTTCTGCCCGTTGGTCAGCTTCATATAAATTTCACGGCAAGCCCAGGCATCGATGGCGGCATACTGCTGCTGCGCATCCGATAGGATGGGAGCGTTCCAGTTGGAAAGCTGCTGCGATTTGGAAACTTTCTTCCCTAACACTATGGCTGCCATTTTCCTTACCCCCAATTCTCCAATACCGTAATCGGCAACAATGTTCTGAAGGTCGATAAAGCCTTGTGGGGTAAATGCTTTAACCTTTTGAAGTGCTTTCAGGTCATCGCGAATGGCTGCCCCGATTTTGAGGATGCTTGCATTTTGCAGCAGGCTAATTAGGGGCTTGGGAATTCCGGTATGCTTCAGCCTGATGAGTAGAGCCAGATGCGAATTGGCCAATTGCAGCAGTGCAATGCTGTTCAGCTCACCCTTGCGGAAAGTGGGCTTGGTTTCGGTATCGAATCCCAATACGCTAACCGTGACCAGCCGAGGGAGCCATCGGATTAACTCCTCCTCCGAGGAGATAACCACGATTTCACCCGTAAATTCCAACTTGGGCAGCGCTGCAACCTCTTCGTTGCTAATGGTATTTAAAAAGGCACTACTCATTATCCCTCAGGTCTTTTTGTCGTTTTGTAATTATCCATTGGCTGGTATCAATCTCCTTTTCCGATTCAGGTTCATCGTTTTCGCTGCTATCGCTCTCAATATCTATACCAGAGTATTGTAGTATATGGAATGCCCTGATGGCATTGGCCAGCCTGATTCCCCAATACTCCTGAAAATTCAGCATACATTCCCATAGCGCATCGTTCATCTCCTCGATATGTCCCTTTTGGTAAATCATCGTAAAGTCTTTCAGGTCCTGATAAATATCGGACAGATACTCCGCAAGGCTGGCCGAGAACTGATCGTCTGTTTCGGAAATTCGGGCATCAAATACCTCGGGGAAAGCATCGTGTTCGCCCAGTAACCCTTTTATCCTAAGGCTCAGTGCCATATAGTATTCTTCCGTTACGTGTTTTGGATTGCCCTCTTCGTAAACCGGCTCGGTTTGTGGCACCAGCGATGCCTTATAGTAGAGCAGCGGGAGAAGGCTTACCATTACCCTTGCAAATTCTTTGCGACTGTACCCTCCAATGCCCTCCAGGTATGCGCAATACTCCTTGGCAACCGTTGCAAACTCAACCACAGGCCTGCTGAACACCAGTTTGTTAATATCCTCTTCCATGCGCTTATGCTTTATCCTTTCGGTTTTTCTTTAACAATTCTACCCCTCGGCATCGAAATAAAGTTTGTAGTAATTCAATCCCTTGTCGCGGTCGAAACCCTTTTCAACCCTATCGCGGCCACCGTGAATGTAAAGATGAAAATTCTTGTCTAATTTTATCACGCTTTTAAACAGTTTTTTGGCCTGTTTGGCAGCATCAATGGAAATGGTGAACGAATCCTTGAGGTCGCAGCCCAGTTCCTGCTGATATTCATTTTTATACTCACGAAAAGCATCCACAATTTCCGGTTTGCGTATTACCCTTTCCTCAAATTCGTCGCGATTAAAGATATCGGTTTGAGCAAAGTAATCGCGGGTTTTATTGAGCAGGGTAACCTGCTCGGCCCTGTCCATGGAGCCGTCGTGGTAAAGCACATCCTTTACAAAATCTTTGCAAAGATTGATATAGCCACTGGTCTGGTAAAAGTCATCCTCCCTGCGTTTGATGTTAAGAAATATTTCTTTCCAAAACCGCGCCTCGTCGTTGGCATTGGTATTATCAACAGCCACCACCTTGAAACCAAAATCCTTTTCGGTATTGAATATCAGGCATCCCTTGTCCAGTTTCCTAATGCTAATTCCCTGATGTTGTTCCAATTCAAATCCGTCCTGTTTTTCGTAAATCTTGATAAATGTATCCTTGGTTTCCGACTTGAAAATCCCTATGGCATCAACCAGTTCATCCTCCACAACGCAGTGGGTGAAGAGTACGACGTATAGTTCGCCATCCTTTATGTTGGGATGATTACTGCTCTGGAACAGATGTTTGGCAATGCTGACAGATGTTTCGAAAAGATTATCGGGGTTTTCAAACAGCTTTTCGGCAAATTTATATACCTCGTTGAAGGAGAGGTCAGTTTCGTGGGAGAAGCTGTAAAACTCGGGCTGCCTGAACGGTTGAAGAAAGTATGTTTTCAGAATGCCCAATATTTCCTCGTCGGAAATTTGTGTGAGCCTTTGCGACAGGCTCAGCTCATTACCACGGGCTTTACTGCCTACCCGGTGAATGGCAATGCCCTGAATGGAAGTTTGTGAAAAATCGAACATTTGGTTTTTTGTGCAAAGGTAGGGTTAAAATCCATTTTATCGATTTGCATCCTTTGGATTGTTTTAACAGATGACTGTGACATTGCCGACTGCCATTTTTTAGTACTTTTGCCACGATTTAATGTGGTATAAATACAAATCGGGATGAAAAGGGTGGTAGTGGGACTATCGGGAGGTGTCGATTCCAGCGTGGCGGCCTATGCGCTCAAACAGCAAGGATACGATGTGATAGGCTTGTTTATGAAGAATTGGCACGATACCACCGGGCTTCTTAAGGGCGATTGCCCCTTTGACGAGGATTTCGATTTTGCGCGGATGGTGGCCCGAAAGTTACAAATCCCCTTTGAGATGGTTGACCTTAGCGAAGAGTACCGTAGGCGTGTGGTGGATTACATGTTCAGCGAGTACTCGCAGGGGCGTACTCCCAACCCCGATGTGCTTTGCAACCGCGAGATTAAGTTCGATGAGTTTATTAAGGCATCGCAGGTGTTTAACCCCGATTTTGTTGCCACGGGGCACTACTGCCGTAAGGAAGAGATTGCTGTTGACGGAAAGCCCATGTACCGCCTGCTTGCGGGCAGGGATGCCAACAAGGATCAGAGCTATTTCCTGTGCCAGCTCAGCCAGCAACAGCTTAGCAAAGCCCTCTTTCCCATTGGCGATGTGGTGAAATCGGAGGTGCGACGCATTGCAGGGGAGTTGGGGCTGGCCACAGCCCAACGCAAGGATTCGCAGGGTATCTGCTTTGTGGGAAAGGTTGACTTGCCCGTGTTCCTTCAGCAAAAGCTTAAAGCAAAACAGGGAAGCATCATAGAAATCCCCCAAAATTTCCCTGGATACAGCCTTCAGCAGGAGAGTAGTTCTCTTGCTCAACTTGCTGCCCCTGTGGTGTATAAACCCATGGACGGGAAGTTGGTGGGGCAGCACAAGGGTGCCTACTTTTATACCATTGGTCAGCGCAAAGGGCTCAACGTGGGAGGAACAGCAGAACCTCTTTTCGTCATAGCCATTGATGTTGAGAAAAATATTGTGTACGTGGGGCAGGGGCAGGACCATGCCGGTTTATACCGTCGGGGGCTATTCATTGCCCGCAACCACATCCACTGGGTGCGCCCCGATTTGGAAATGACCATAGGTCAAAAAGAGGATTTCCTCGTTCGCATCCGCTACCGCCAACCCCTGCAGAGGGCAACCCTCCATCGGAATGAGGATGGGATGTACATCATCTTCGAAAATCCCCAGCGGGGCATCACGGCCGGACAGTTTGCCGCCTGGTATAAGGGCGAAGAGCTGATAGGGTCGGGGGTGATTGATTAGCATAATAACCATTAGTTTGTGATGGTACATGGCACAGGGAGTGTGTCCTGTTTTTCATGACTTGCCTCCTTTAGTGCGACAGATACAACCTTTCAATATTTTTTGAGTACTCGGTGGAGATTTTGGTTCTTATCTTTATCTCAATAATTGCTCATTGCCTGATGTTCATTGGGGCTTTGCCCCAAACCCCATTCACTTTTTTGTCTTGATACAAAAAAGTAAACAAAAAAAATCAAGGTAAACCGATGCTTCAACCCGCCCTGTCCAAACCCTCGGATTCTAGCCCAAGCTGGTAAACCTCTTGGGCAGAATCCTACAGGTTTGGCCATTCACGCCACCGCCGGCCCGCCGGTTTACCAGGCTCACGCACTTTTGCGTGTGCGGAAAGGGAATAGTATTGGTTTTACAGTGATTAGGAGATGCGGAGTTGGCCGTTGATTATTGTCTTTTGTTGAAAAAACGCCTTAGTGCGGTAAATTTCTCCCTTTTTTCAATGTTTGCGTTGATTATTAGTCATTCACAGCCGCACTAATTTGAAAGGGGACAAGTCAGGACGGCAGGTCAATTTTCCGCTTGATATTGGGATGACAAGCTGATTGGGTCGGGGGTGATTGATTAGTTAAATAACCATTGCTGCGTGATGGGGGTACGCCCTATTTTTTCCTCACAAATTCTTCGGCCTTAGCCAGGCTTTCCGGTTTCCCCACATCAATAACGCAATTGGCGGTAGTGTCGAACCCCGCTATGGTGTGTTTGGAGCACAATTCGAGGTAGGATTGGACAATGGAGAAAGCCCCCGTACCGGGCAAAAGGTTAAAAATGGCCGGACTGATTACATGGATACCCGCAAAGGCATACTCATGGAGCGGTGCATAGCCTTTCACGGCAACTATCTCTTCACCCGAAAGGGTGTTGCGCCACCCCGCCAGCTTCATATATCGGTCGAACAGGAAGTATCTGCTGGATTTTCTTTGGCCTACGGCCAGTGTGGCCAGGGCGTTATGCGTACGGTGATGTTCTGCAAGCCCTTTAATATCGATATCCGAGAGAATGTCCACGTTGTGTACCAGGAAGGGTTCGTTGCCATCAAGCAGGTGACGTGCCCTGACGATACCGCCTCCGGTATCCAGCAGCAGGTCAGTTTCATCCGAGGTGAATATTCTCACCCCGAAATCATGGGAGGCAAGATAGTCAACAATTTTACGGGCAAAATGGTGAACATTCACCACAATTTCGCTCACCCCTGCCGCTACCAACTTTTCGACAACGTGTGCCAACAGGGGTTTCCCGTTTACCTCGACCAACGCCTTGGGCCGATGAAGCGTATGGTGGCCAAGCCTTGTTCCTAAACCCGCTGCTAATATCATTGCCTTCATAGTCTTTCCGATTTGTTAATCAGTATTCGGTTTACTATATCCTGATATTCAATTCTCTATGAAATAGTTTGACCCGCACCCCATCCAGCTGCTCAGCCCACTGCGCCAACCTGTTGGCCATATACACCGAGCGATGCTGCCCGCCGGTGCAGCCAAAGGCTATGGAAAGATAGCAAAAACCTCTTTTGAGGTACGCCTCAACGGATTGGTTGATGGTAATTTTTATCGTATCTAAGTACTGTTCAACCTCAGGATGTTTGGCAAAGTAGTCGATCACCGGTGTGTCGAATCCGTTCATGTCCTTAAATTCAAACAGGCGGCCGGGGTTTGGCAAGGCGCGACAGTCGAAAATATAGCCGCCTCCATGCTCGGCATGCTCCATGGGGTAGCCCTTTTTGAACGAGAAGCTGGTAATATCCAGCGTTAACCCCCCAAAGGAGTCGTCTTGTTGCGACTTTGTTCCATACTTTTCGTTTATCTCCATAAGTATTGGCAACAGGGAGGGAATAGAAACGGTGGCCGCTTCCAACAGGTACGGAAGGTTTCCGGCAGCAAGCGGGATGCTCTCGAGGAAATGCGCCCGCCTTTCGAAAAAGCCCCTGTACCCGTACGCCCCAAGGGTTTGTATGACCCTGAATAGGGCAAAGTTGGGGAATTGCTTTTTCAGCTCGTGAATGTTCACGGGTTCCAGCTCTTTTACCTTTTCAAGGTAAAAATCCAGCATTTCGTCACGAAGCCATTGCGGGAAGTTGGCCTTGGCCTGATAGAGGAACGAGGCAATATCGTAGAGCAGTGGCCCTTTCCGTCCTCCTTGGTAATCAATCAGGTAGGGAGATTCATTCACGAGCATGATGTTGCGCGATTGGAAATCGCGGTAGTGGAAGTAGGAGCAGGGGTGGGCGAGGAGCACATCGGCGAAGGCCATGAAATCGTCATCGAGTTTGGCCTCATTGAAACGTATGCCCGAGGGTTTGAGGAAGCTGTACTTGAAGTAGTTAAAATCCCACATCACGCTTTGCATGTCGAACGTGCTCTTGGGGTAGCACCGGCTGAAATCCAAACCCTTTGCACCCTCAATCTGAAACTGTGCCAATAGGGCCAGCGACTGCTTGAGGGTTCTTTTCGTTGCGGAATCTTTCCCCTTTTCCCACAGTGTGCAGCCAAATCTGAGCATCAGCGTGCAGTCGCCCAGGTCGCTCACAAGGTAATGCTTCTCATCGGGTGCAATGCCAAGCAGTTGGGCCACGGGAAAGCCCTTGCCGAAGAAATGTTCGGTAAGGTAGAAGTATGCCCTGTTCTCGTCCACATCGGGGTTGTATGCGCCAATGGCACTCTGCGTGCCATCAGTCAGCCTGTAGTAGAGCCTGTCCGAACCGCCCTGGGGCAATGGTGTGACCTTTGATACCTCGGTGCCAAACCGGGTTTTAAAAAGCCTTTTCAATTGTTCCGTTCTCTCGGTAATCATGGTTTGCGTTGTTTATCCAAAAAAGTAAACCACAGGGATTATGATGATAAGCGCAGGCAATAGATTTAGTACGTCTATCTTCTTGATATTTAACATGGTAATGCCAAGTCCGATGAGCAGGATGCCGCCAATGGCGGTTATTTCGTCAATCATGGTTTCGCTTACCGATTTCCCGAACCATGCAGCTAGCAGCGTGAGCCCTCCTTGATAAATCAGCATGGGTACGGCCGAAAGCATCACGCCGATTCCCATGGCTGCGGCCAGCGCTATGGATGCGAACCCATCCATCATACTCTTGATAAGCAGCAGATTGGGGTGGTTGCCAAGCCCCTCCTCAATGGCCCCCAGAATGGTCATGGAACCCATGCAGAACAGGAGGAATGACGTTACCAGTCCCTCGCTAAATGCCCCCTCTTTTAGATTCAGCTTTACCTGTATGGCGGTCCCGCTTTTTTCCATCCTCTCCTGCAGCTTGAGCAGCGTGCCTATAACTGTGCCGATAATCAGGCTGAAAATCATCAGAAGCGGATTTTTGGTTTTGAGCCCCATGCTAAATCCCAGGAAGAGGGTGAACAGGCCGGTGGCCTGAAAAAAGGCTTTGGTGATACGGTCGGGGAGGCGCGAACGAAAGATTAGCCCCACGGTGCTCCCGGCAATTACGGCGGCCATATTGATCAGAGTCCCCAAAATCATGCGTCAGTTGTCAGTTAGGCTAACAGTGGTAAACCCAACCACAAAAGTAGAAAATGTACTTTGCATTGGCTAATGAAACGAGCAAAAGAATACAGTTGGATTAATACTGAGATTATCCTCTATCCGCAGAAGAGTAAAAAGATTTACCTTTACACCTGTTTTGGAGTTCAATATGTTAGAATCTTTACATAGCTATCTGGGAAATTTTGTTCAGCTCACAGACGCTGATATTCAAATGATTAATGAAAAATTCGTTTACACAAAGATTAAGAAAAACGAACTTATTGCCGAGAACGGCAAGGTGTGCAACAGGCTGCTCTTTGTGAATAAGGGGTATGTCCGTTTTTTTCATTTCGATGATAATGGTACTGAAATCACCAGCGACTTCTATTTTGCCCCTACTTTTGTGACTACTTACACAAGTTTTCTCACCGGGTTGCCTTCGCATGTGAATGTTCAGGCCATGTGTAATATGGAAGCCCTTGAGCTATCAAAAAACGATTTGAACGAGCTCTATGAGAGACACCCCAAATTTGAAAGGGTGGGTCGCCTTATAGCCGAATCGGTGGCCATACACTCCGAGGAGCATCTTTTCATGCTGTTGAATCAGCCTGCCGGAGTACGATACAGGAAATTGTTGGAGAAGTACCCCCTGTACATCAATACGATACCATTGCAGTATATCGCCTCTTACCTGGGAATAACGCAGGAAACCTTGAGCCGTATCAGAAAATCGCAGCTCTGATTTTTTTGATATTTATCAAAGGTTTTTAAACCGAGCCTTCATTTCTTCGTGTTCTCAAATCATCATAAATACTTAAAGAGAAATGATAGTGACAAGGCTTATCATGTTGGCATTCCTATTTTGCATGACATCATGTCAAAAGGAAGAGCTCCATTTCAAGGAGGGCGATATGGAGATTACTGTTAATCCGGGCGAACAATGGTTGCACGACTTTCCCCTGTTCCTTGGATTTAAACAAAAGAATACTCCGCAATTTGCCATTTGGATTGAGGATATATCGGGGAATTACCTCGCAACCATATTTGTTACGCGGAAGATTGCAACGGAAGGATGGATTTTTAATAAGGGGAACAGGCGGAAAGAGTAATTACCCCATTGGTGCCATCAGCGGGGAGTGGTGTATGAGGATGGCCTGCTGCTGCCCACAAAGAAACAGCCCCTTGCCGATGGCATTACGGGTGCAACCCCACAGGGTAGCAAAACCATACAGGTAGCCTTGAAGAGCATTGATATGCCCTTTGTGTTAAAAGCCGAATTCAACCATTCCATCGATTTCAACAGTAACTTTCCCGTGGATGCAGTGGAGGGTGCCGAGAACTATTCCGGTGGCGAAATGGGTAGCGGACAGCCTGCAGTGGTCTATGCAGCAACCATTTATCCCGATACAAGAGAGGCATCTCTGCAACTCATCGGCCATAGCAGTCCCGATGGCACGGATGGCAATATATACGAGAATTTGGATAAACTCACCACTGCCGGGGATATTGTACAAAATATTAAGATAACTATTTGGTGATAAGAATGGTAAAATTTGCCGTTGTTCTTTGCATAGCGATTTTTACGCAGAACAGCATCGCACAAACCCGGAGTGCAGCATCGTTGCAGATGGCAGTGGACCATATTGAAGTGGGATTGGAACATAATCTTGTGGGGAAAAGGGTTGTTGGGCATTTGTTTGCAGGTATTGCCAATCAGAATTTGCCCGGGGTGTTTAGGGACTATACGTTTAGAATTGGTGCGGCTTATGCGGCATATAGCGAATCTCAGAATCAGATTTTCGTAAATGGCGGCTTGGGTGTATATTTTTTCAAAAATGAGCAAAACGTTATTGCTATGCCCATGTCAGATATCGGAGTACGTTACTCTCACACGCTCAAACGCTTTCCCAAGCACGGAGGTTTGGTTCAAATTTCATATCGTTGCGGGAGGGCGCGCTATAAGCAGCAATTCTCTTCGGATGTTTTGGATATATTTACCATGTCAGATTTTCGGGTCACTCCATTGCATATTGCCATAGGTTATCTGTTCAAATTTTGAAAGTTATGAATGTAGTAGTGGTCAACGGTCATCCTGCCACGGACAGTTTTTGTCATGCCTTGGCCAAAAGTTATGGTGTCGGGGCACAATCAGCAGGGCATAGTTGCCATGTGGTGCATCTATCCGACTTGGTTTTTAACCCCAATCTGGAGCATGGGTTCTCCGAACTGTCTAATCCCGAGCCGGATGTCAAGGCTTTGCAGGATTTAATCACCGGGGCCAACCATTTGGCTTTCATTTTCCCCACGTGGTGGGGAACATATCCGGCACTATTCAAAGGGTTCATCGACAGGGTATTTCTGCCCGGTTTTGCTTTTAAGTATCAGCCCAACTCTCCGTTTCCAATCACCTTGATGAACGGGAAAACAGCGCGTATTATCACCACAATGGATACGCCGGTTTGGTATTACCATTTGATATATCGTGGGCCGGGAATTTCCTCAGTAAAGAGGAGTTTGTTGCATTTCTGCGGTATCCGTAGGGTAAAGACAACAATTTTCTCGCCTGTGCGGAAAGCCCAGGAGTTGCAAAGGCAACTATGGCTAAGCCATACCAAGGATTTGGGTAGAATGGTTAAATAGTTGAGGTCTTGGACTAGTGAAATATGGCAATTAAGCCTATTTCAGCACTCTAAATGCCTTTCATGGACAGCTGAATCCTTTTCCTAGGGATATCCACCTCCAGCACCTTCACCGTAACGTGTTGGTGCAACTTCACCACATCCGCCGGGTTCGATACGAACCTATCGGCCATTTGTGAGATATGCACCAGCCCGTCCTGCTTTACCCCGATATCGACAAATGCCCCAAAGTTGGTGATGTTGGTAACAATACCGGGGACAACCATCCCGGGCACCAGGTCTTCCATGGAGAAAATACCCTCGGCAAACTCGAACACCCTGATACCCTGCCGCGGGTCGCGGCCCGGTTTTGCCAACTCGGCCACTATATCCTTGAGGGTGGGTAGTCCGACAGTTTCGGTGATATAACGCTTGATTTCAATCTTCGATTGCAGCTCCTCGTCCTTCAGCAGCTCTGCCACGGTGCAGTTTAGGTCTTTGGCCATGCTCTCCACCACATGGTAGCTCTCGGGGTGTACTGCGCTGTTGTCCAAAGGATTAGTGGCATCGGCTATTCTAAGGAACCCAGCGCACTGCTCAAAGGCCTTTTCACCAAGTCGGGGTACTTTCTTCAGCTGTGCCCTGCTGCTGAACTCGCCATTCTCTGTGCGGAAATCCACAATATTCTTTGCCAGTTGCGGGCCAAGGCCCGACACGTACATCAGCAGGTGCTTGCTGGCCGTGTTGAGATTAACCCCCACGTGGTTCACGCAGCTCTCCACCACGCTGTCCAACCCCTGCTTGAGCCTACCCTGATCCACATCGTGTTGATACTGACCCACTCCAATGGATTTGGGGTCAATCTTCACCAGTTCGGCCAGCGGGTCCATCAGCCTGCGGCCGATGGAAATGGCGCCACGCACGGTGACGTCGTATTGGGGAAACTCCTCCCTGGCCGTGGGCGATGCGGAGTAGATGGAGGCCCCATCCTCGCTAACTACAAAAACGCGGACATCGCGATTGAAGCGGATACGCTTCACCAGCGCCTCGGTTTCGCGGCTAGCGGTGCCGTTGCCTATGGCAATGGCCTCAATCTTGTACGAATCCACCAGCGACGAGATTTTGCTCATGGCCTTGCCCGTCTCGCTTTGGGGTGGGTGAGGGTAGATGGTCTCGTTGTGCAGAAGGTTACCCAGCGCATCCAGGCACACCACCTTGCAGCCCGTTTTATAGCCCGGGTCAATGCCCAGCACCGACTTTTGCCCCAGGGGTGGTGAGAGCAACAGTTGACGCAGGTTTTCGGAGAAAACCATGATGGCCTCCTCATCGGCCTTCTCCTTTAGCTCCGAGGTAAACTCGTTCTCGATGCTCGGTTCAATCAGCCGCTTGTAGCTGTCCTCAATGGCGTAGTCCACCTGGTCGGCTGCCTCGCAATCGCCCGTGACGAATGCCTGCGAAAGGTCGTCCAGCACAGGGTCGTCGGGTGGGGTGATGGATACCCTTAGGAAGCCTTCGGCTTGCCCGCGCCGCATGGCCATGAAACGGTGCGAAGCGCACTTCTTAACGGGCTCTTCCCATGCGAAGTAGTCGGAAAACTTGGCACCCTCTTCCTCTTTGCCCTTCACCACTTTCGAACGGATAATGGCATACCGATGAAAATGGTTGCGCACAATGTTGCGCGCCCTTTCGTTTTCACTGATCCGCTCGGCAATGATATCGCGGGCTCCCTCCAGCGCAGCTTCCACCGTGGGAACCTCATCGGTAATGAATTTCTGTGCCACGGCGGCCACGTTGCTCTCCTTCTGTTTCATCAGTATTTCGGCCAGGGGCTCCAGCCCTCTTTCCTTGGCTATGGTGGCCCTGGTGCGGCGTTTGGGCTTGTAGGGTAGGTAGATATCCTCCAGTTCCACGGGGTCGAAACACTCCTCGATGCGGTGGCGCAGCTCATCGGTGAGCTTTCCCTGCTCCTCGATGGTTGAGAGAACGGTTTCCTTGCGCTTGGCTAGCTCTTCGAGTTTGGCAAGGCGTTCGCGGATGGCCGAAATCACCACCTCGTCGAGGCTGCCCGTTAGCTCCTTCCTGTAGCGACTAATAAATGGCACGGTGGCCCCCTCGGCGATTAGTTTGGCGGTATTGGCCACCTGCTTGAAGGCAAGGCTAAGCTCCCTTGCCACTATCTCAATGTGCTTTGTTGTTGCGGCGTCAAACATGAAATCAACTTTTAGTAAAAATCAAAAAAGAGATGCAAAAGTAACAATCTCTCGCCATAGAACAATCATAAAGCCGTTTGATTGTGCTGTGTGCCATAAGCCTTAGTTGGTATAAAAATGAAAATTGGTGGCTATAATATAAATGTAATAATCTTTTTTCTATTTGCGGGTTATGCCTCCAAAAAATTGGGTAAAACGTGATATACCTGATAGGTTTCCAAAACCTGTCAGGTGTGAGTTTTTTTATTAATGAGGCTAAAGCCTTATCAAATCCAATATTTTGAGCGGTTGAGTAAACTAATATTCTATATCTTTCATAATCAATGCCTACAAAGGGAATATATGGGGGAAATATTTTTCCATCACTTGTTTTTGATGACATGATTTTCATAATGTCTTTGCTAAAATTAAGTGATATATCTTGAAATTCTTGTTTTAAATTTTCTATTTTTTCATCCGTAAATAATTATTAAGTTAAACAATATCAGCATATTGAAAAACAGATAAGGAGTTAAAATTTCATCCGCGAACTCGAGGTTCATGTGTTTGTGCTTATCTGTTGATGTCAGTTTCATAA